>ERZ773214.747-NODE-747-length-20228-cov-16.117484_pt1 | contig 20228 bp, 19 predicted proteins | sample MGYA00511238_ERZ773214 | MGnify/ENA primary metagenome ERZ773214 (study PRJEB29015, sample SAMEA2738157) | human oral metagenome | biome: human oral; feature: human-associated habitat; material: saliva | place: China | collected 2259 ... | reverse complement strand
GCACCCCAACAGAAGCATTCAACGAACTCATTGCTACCACCCATTGACACCGCCGCGAACTGGTCGGTTGCCTCGTCCCCGATTTCTCTGACGTACTCGTGCATTCCCTGCGCAAAAGACCTCATGTTGGAGGCGATTGTCGGCAGGTGAGCGCTCTCTAGTGCCGCCATCAGCGATGAGGGCACAATCACCGGGAAGGGCAGGTCTGCTCCTCGCCGACGCAGTTCGCTGCACGCCAGGAAAGCGCTGGGGACCTCGCAGGCCTCCAGCCGCCACACAGAGATGTCATCGTCTCCGCGTGGGTATTGATTTCCTCCCTCGCACCGAACAACGACGCCGTGAGTTTCCCCGATGAAAAACTGGAAGCGCCTCATGGCGGTAGCCGTCGCAGTCCAAGAGGTGACGACCGTGCATGTGTTCGCCAGGGTGTCCCCAATGTGCGCCGTGACGTGCTCGTCGCTGGTCCCAGGTTGATCTGTCGGTTTCGACTCGAAGGTGCGCGTTGATTGTCCCGCGGCTGCTAGCGCGTTCAGGTCAGCCTGGGTCATGAGCGCGTAGGGCGCGTCGACACCCGGGAGGATGTGAATCATTGGCCTTCTCCGATCGTGCCAAGAATGTCAACAAAGGTGTCGAGCGCCAACCCACAGTCCTCGGTTCGACATGTACCCGTCAGGCAGTAGGACACGCGGCGAGGCTCACCTGCTACCCAGGTCCATTGGAAAGTGGTGAGGCTTCGGCCGTCGACGATTGAGACGAGCGTCGCCACGATGGCTGTGTCGGCATCCATACTCCAGGGGGTAACGTCGACAACGTACGAACCCGGGAGCGTGCGACTGCTCTCATCCACTGCGGCGGAGAGCCACTGCCGGTCGGTCATATCATCGGGGACATCGGTACTGGTGAGCACGACGGTGTCGTGCCAATCGTCCGAACCCTGTACGGCGACACCGACGCGTTGGATGCCAGGAGTCGCTGATATGTCGGCGAGGGGGCTGCCCGACCGGGCTTCGCCTGGGTCGATGAGTGCCCAGCCGTCAGGGAGCATGTCCATCATGATAGTTCCTCCGATACAGCGTTGTAGAGTGCGTCGAGCGTGGGGCTGTGAGGAAGCCATGAAATCACGCGCGTAACAGCTGCGGTGCTCGACACGGGCGTGAGTTCAAGGAGCTCTGTACCGTTGCGTACATCGCTCGGCGCCCCGTATTCGTAGAGACAATCGGGGATGGCGAACAGGTGGATAATGTCCGTGTAGTCTCCCGCTTCGTTATCCCACAGTGCCGCGTACGACAGGCTCCAGCTGCGCTCGGTGATGGCTGTGAACAGTGGTGTGCGGCTCGGGTATCGACCGCTGGCCGCTCGCGTGTCGGAGCGGTATTTCTTGCGCATGGCAAGCAGCGGCTTTTCTGCACGTACCATGGTGGGCGCAGGCACGGGGTATCCTCCGGGAGATTCAGCTGACTCATGGAGAAGGTGAAGGACGCTGAGGGGCAATGTGTGGGGTGGATAGGTCTCTCCCGTGCGTGCCGCCAGGCCGAGCATTGAGATGATCATCGACAGGCCGTCCTCGGGTTCGATGCTCGTGATCCGTCGCTCCGTTTTGTGTGAGGTTGCGGCGCTCCACCTGTTCTCGCTGGGGTAGATGGCAGCGCGTGACGGACCGTTTGTGTCAAAGCGGTACAGGTCGATGCGGTACATTCCTTGGACGAGGCCGGGGTGGTTTTGCTCGATCTGCGCGCTGAGTCGGTGGTCGTATGTGGCGACTCCGCCGTAGACGAGCATCCGCGAGTTAGTGGTCTGCGTGGACAAGAGCGCACGCAGACCGTCCTCACCTCCTCGCCGCAGGGCCGTGGCGATCTGCGCGATAATCGCGTATTCGCCGTCCGTTACCGTCACCACGGTACGTCCGAACTCTGTGTTCATTCGCGCCATGTCTTCTCCCCGTCGCTGGGCTGCGCCGTGCAGTGGCATTCGCGCGTTTGAGCGAGCGAGGGGCCCCGACGCATAAACATGGGATCGTGTTCGTACTCGCGCTGCAGGCGTTTGAGCCGACGTCTCTCGGCTTGGTACTCGGGGTACATGGCGCGTGGCAGATTGATCGGAAATAACGAGATGAGGAAAACAAACATACCAATTGCGCACAATGCCAGAACACCGGCAGATACCGCGTGAGGAAGTTTTCCGCAGTACTTCTCGAGAGTCTTCGCTGCGGCAACAACAAGAATAACAAAGGCGAAACTCGGAATGGTCAGCGCCGTCATGTTCTTTGTCGGTCGAATGGCACGAAAGTAGTCGAGCCGCGGTGAATCGCAAAACATCTCAAGGCCCCATACGGCAATAAGCGCACAGGAAAAGAGAAAAGCGACTAGTTCATCCATGAATCTGATCCGACATAAATGAATTAATTCCGTTTGCTGCCCACTGCCCGAGGCCGGACCCAATTAATCCTCCGACGATTCCACCGACAGCACCACCAACGGCGATACCAATGGGATTCGCAGTGAAACTGCCGAGAAATGCCCCAAACTTTGCGCCAGCTAGAGCACCTCCTAGCGCTCCACCACCCGACAACGTACCTGATGTGGTAGCTCGCGCGACTCTCTCTCCCTGCCCCATTGCGGGATTAGCAGAATCAGCTTCCCACTGAGTCCAGGCTGCGATACCACCATCAACGACTGCGCCAACGACGGCTGCACGGCTAAGGTACCTGCTTCCTTGCGCCGCCCAACCTTTAAACTTCAACGCGTCTTTGCCACGCCCCGGAGAGGCGGACCAATTGTTCGGCTTTGTTCGTTCCCAGGCCTGCCTCACAGCTCCCATCTCTTGCTTACTAACGAAGGTCCCAGTGACAGGATTCCTCGGACGGAAAACAGAATGACGGTAAGCAATAGTCCCCCAGACTGAAGCATCAGCGATAGTACTAGCGTAACCAGTAATGGTCGGGATCGCTTTAAGATCAGCATCAACTCCGAGGTGGTCGTCGAGCCACGACAAGACTCCAATCAGTGATGAACAGGCCTGCCGATACGTTTCTTCCGCTGCCGAAAAATCGCTGTATGCGTGATAGGCGGCTTCACGAGCAACCTCGTAGCTCGGACTAAGAGAAGCAGCACCCGATTGCGAAGTACCGGACAGCGCAGGGTCGATAATCGTATTGTCATCAACCGTGAGCCCGTTACATAAAGCTTGGAATATTATATTTGAGAAACGAGCTTTGCACGTGACAATCTCATCGTGAAATGTCATTGTGGCATCGATGAGTGTTTGACGGTGCGTGACAGTCTCATCGATCCGAGCGATTTGCCGATCAAGCTCGTCGATGAGGCTATCGGTGGCCCGGCTTGTCATACTTGAGGTGATGGTTGTGCGAGCATTGTGCAGATCCCCACGCGCATCTTCAAAGGTCTTATTCTGGTCTTTCAAAGACTCCGCGAACTGATAGACCGGAGCAGCGTCGACAGGACACACGCATTCAAGTCCCTGCACTGACGCCATTACGATCCCCCCTCACCTGACGCAGCGATAGTCACCGTCGAGCGGCCCTCGTTCGAGTCAAAATCGTCGGCGACAGCTCGGATACGAGCAGCAAGTTCACGTGTCCGCTGCTCGAGGCACGTTGCGGCATCATTGAACATTGCAGCTACACTCGCGCACGACGATGATGCGTTTCCAACATCTGGCGCTATGAGCTGACAGACTTCGCTGAGTGCCTGCTCTCCGTTATCGCAAGATTTCGCCTGCCATCATAAGAGAGTCTGTATCAACCTCAGTGTTAGCCACGTTGGCCTCCCTCGCAAGAAGATGTCGCGTCAGTCGTCGACTTCAATGAAGTCGTCGTCCCTGTCGTCTGCGTCCTCCTCGTCCTCTTCATCATCGTCGTAGTCGTCCCCGTCGTCGCTATCGTCGAAGATGTCGAAGGGGAGCTCGACGCCCAGCTGGGTGAAGAGAATGTCGTCGTAGGTGAAAAAGGCGTCACGCAGCGCCAGCTCGGCGGCTTCGAGCGCGGCGTCATCGGCCTCGTCTCCATCGCGTGCGATGTCGAAGTGGTTCTCGAATGCGTTCAGCAGGCGCGTCAGCGCGCGGCGGGCATCTCCAGTCATGACCACCAGTCTACCGTGAGACCGCACACTCTTTCAGGGCAGGTTGAGCTGTGAACGAATAACGGACACCATGAGGTCCGTGCCCTTGATTTCCGCCGTCTGCTCGGCACCCAGGATGCGTGTCTGCCCATCGCTGTCCAGTAGCTGCGAGGCACCCATATTCGGTCCGAGGGGAAGGATGACCCATTCTTTCGTAGGCACGTAATGTGCATCGGGGGTCTCCCCCTCGATCTGTGCGGTGATGTTCGCGATGACGACGCGGGCCTGCTGGCGGGCAGCATCCGCACGCTTGGATTCGCGCACGTCGGTCAGGTCACCGACGGCGTAAACGGTGGAGTGCCCCGCTACCTGCATGGTGGGTTCAACGCGAATCGTCCCATCGGGGTGCAGGAGGGATTCGTACTCGCTGCCGATCAGGAACCCGGTGTTGGCGCGCGCTCCGTAGCACTGGAACCAGAGGTCAGCCTCGATGACATCGCCGTTCTTGGTCTCAACCATGAAGTGTGCGAGATCGCCAACGTTCTGCGGCGGCAGGTATGCCAGCTCCGAGCCGGTCACGACGCGGACGCCGAGGGCGGCTAGCTGCTCGCTGATTTCACTGCGCAGCGCGTCGGTGTAGCCGGGCGTACCCAGGATCTGATTGGTGGCCTCGACGATCGTGATGTCCAGACCCGGAAAGGCGTTGGCTAACTCGCCGGTTAGCTCGATGCCGACGGTGCCGCCGCCGACGATCATGACGGACCTGGCGCACGAAAGATTCTCGTGTAGCTGCTCGAGACGAGCCTTGGCCACGGAGGAACGGTAAGAGGAGTACTTGGCCGGGAAGGGGTAAGTCGACCCCGTGGCGAAGACAACATAGTCTGCTTCGATAGGATCGTGACCAAAGACATGGACCGTGGTTCCATTCACGGCGGAAACGGTTCCGCGCACGACCTCGCCGCGGTTCAGGAGGTTCGTGTAGGGCATGAAGATCGCATGTTCCCACACGGTATCCACAGCGGCGCGCAGGGCAGCCGCGTGATGGACGAACTGGTCCTTTTGTTCAATGAGGACAACGTCTGCGAGGGGGTCGAGTCCCTTGGCGACCGTGACACCCCCATATCCTCCGCCGATGACTGCGACGCGTGCCATGACATTCCTCCTTTTGAACGGACGGCGTCTATTGTGTCACCTCACGCCTACAAATGCGCGCGATAGGGACTTTAGTCCGCTTCGAGTGGCTTCTTGTCTGTCGTCAGGCCTAGTCCGCGCGCAATGTTGGGCTGGAAAAAGTTGGGCCCCTTGAGAACCTTGCCATCCTCGCGCAGCTTGACAGATCCGTCAGGCATGAGCTTGGACAGGTTCGATGCCTGCACCTCAGCCAAGACTGAGTCCAGGTCTATGCCAGACTCGATGGCCATGCCGTAGATAACGTAGACCAAGTCAGCAAGGGCGTCCGCCGACTCGATGAGATCACGTTCGCCGTCATCAGCCGCCAGCGCCTGCCTCGTCGCAGTTTCGATAATTTTGCGGGCGCGCGGGCCGTAAACAGCCCCCATGAGTTCGGCGAACTCCTCTGCAATCAGGCTCATACGCATCGTCATGCGTTCATAGTCCAGTGTTGGGTCTGTAACAGGACGGATGGGCACGGAGTAGGTGTGGTGGAACTGCATAACTAGTTCCATTGGGCTGGGTGCAGCCGTAGGGGCCGAGGCTTGGGTGTCTTTATCGCTCATGAGCGGTCCTTTCTCGCGTTATCCCAGGCAGTGGCCAGGATGTTGGAAAATGCTGTGACGGTCTGGTGGCCATCAACGAGGAACTGAGAGTTCAGCACGTAGGTGGGGACGGCTGTTACCCCCATGTGCAGCGCCATCTGATAGTCGGAATAGACCTTCGAAGCCCATTCCTCTTCACCCAGCGCCAGGGCCGCCAAGTGAGCGGACATACCGATGTCCTGAGCGCAGCCGATGAGCACCTCGGGGTTGGACACGTCCAGACCCATCTCGAAGTGAGCGCGCATGATGGCCTCGGCAACTTTGAGATGGAGCGAGTTCGGCCCGGCGACCGTGTACGCGTCAATATCGCCGTCGTGGGCGGCGGCGATCACGCGGTGCGCACGCGACGTGGGCGCGATTATCAAGGAGTCGAAGTTGAAACGAATGCCTTCGCGGGCACCGAGCGCGCACATGCGCTCGTCAGCCTCGCGGATCTCGTCCAGGCTTGCTGCGCCGGATTCGACGAGGGCAACGATGCGCGGCGTTTCAGCGGCGACCTCCAGGTCAGGGTCGAGCAGGTAGGCGTGCAGATAGACCTCGATGTTATCGCCGTGATCACAACTGGCTATGGCCGCGCGCAGGTGTCGCAGTCCCAGGTAACTCCACGGGTCGCACGTGTCGAGCCACATATCAATACGCACGGTTTCTCCTGTTCGGCGATATGGAAAACCCCGGAGCCTTTCGGCCCCGGGGTATGTCGTGCGCGGAGGGGGACTTGAACCCCCACCCTCGTTAAATGAGGACTAGCACCTCAAGCTAGCGCGTCTGCCTATTCCGCCACCCGCGCAGGTGAGCGATGCGAACCGCTGCGATCCGCAAGCGAGTAGAAGCTTAACACACCGCGGGCGGCGTGCGCCAATCGAAACTAGGACTCGACTTTTTCACCCTTCAGACGGGAGTCCAAGGTTGAGAAAACCCTTGCAATTGCGTCAATGTCGCTGTCCGTCATCCCGTCCAGTAGGTACTCGCTGACCGTCTGTTGATGCAACTCTGTGGCAGCAAGCACAGTTTGGATTCCTTGCGTGGTCAGGCATGCATCATAGCCACGTCGATCAACCTTGGACGCAATGCGTTCGACCCAGCCATCGCGAGAAAGGTTGGAGACCAGGTAGGTGACGCGCGACGGGGAATAGACGACGCGGTCGGCCAGTTCACCCATGCGCAGGCGGTGGGCGGGTGCTTCCCATAGGGCAAGGAGAATATTGTAGTCGGGCATGGAAACGCCGTAGGTGCGCTTTAAGCGCGTTTCAAGGATCCCCTGAAGACGACCGGACGCTTCGAAGAAAACTCGCCACGCGGCAGCACGCGCACTATTGGCTTGAACGATCGGCGTGAGCCGTGCTCGTGATTCCACGTCTGTCTCTCTCATAGTTGTGTCGGATGCTTCTCTCGGGATAATAGGGCATAGTGACTAAGAAAGCACCAACAACGCGGGGGATTTAGTGTCTTTACATATTTCAGCTGTTCTTTTCGATGTTGACGGGACAATTGTCGATTCTGCTCCCGTCGTACTGTGCGCGTTTCGAAGGACGCTGGCAGATTTCGGACTGCCGATCCCTGAGGATCAGCGGCTTCGTACGTATGTGGGTCCTCCCCTGTGGTACGCATTTGGCGACCTGGGATACTCGGGGAAGCTGCGTGCGCAGCTGGTGACACGGTACCGTGAACGCTACATGGATCACTACTTAGATCCGGAGCCATTTGACGGGGTACCCGAGCTGCTGTGGGACCTCCATCGCGCTGGAATCCCGATGGCGACGGCCACGTCGAAACAGGCGCCCATGGCGATCGCGCAGATGGAGCACTTGGGTCTATCGGAGGCCTTTGACGTCATTGCGGGGGCAACGCCGGACCCGGGGTCCACGAAGACGACGGTCATTCACGAGGCCGTGGCTCGGCTGGGCGCCAAGGGTGCCGACGTGTCGTATCCCGTCATCGTCGGCGACTCGATATGGGATGTGCGCGGCGGTCATGAGGCAGGGATTCCGGTGGTCGGGGTCGGGTGGGGTTACGCGACGGAAGACGGACTGGACGATGCCGACGCTGTGTGTGACTCTGTCAATGACCTGCGTGCGCTGCTCGTGCCAGCTGCTCGCTGAGGTGCTAGCGGAAGTCACGCGATCGCACCTTGATGGGCAGATGAATGGGTGTGAGGCGAAACGCTCGCACATTGATCGCGCCATCACCCCACTCAAGAGTGCCCCGCACGAGCAGAGCGTCAGACTCCAGGCCAACGCGCCGAAACTTATTCCAGGTGCCTTTACTCACTGAAACATTGACATACCCGCTATCGTCTTCGAGGGACAAGAAGACGGTACCCCTTCCCGTGTGAGGTCGCTGGCGGTGCGTGAGCAGACCGGCAACGTCGACGATTCTCCCGTCGAGGTGGGATCCCAGGTCGGTAGCACGCAGGACGCCCTGCGGCAGACCCGCCCTCAGATAGGAGAAGGGGTGATGCCCGGGGGTCAGCCCCGTGGCCGCAATGTCGGCGCGCATCTGCTCGACGTGGGTCAGGGGTGCCAGTGCGGGGACGCGGGTACCGACCTCGGTGCCAGGCAAGAAAGGCTGCCACTGCCCTTCTCGCGTCGATGGCGCGGCCAGAGCGCCGGCAGACCAGGCTCCCCCACGCCTGCTCACCCCCAGGCACTCGAGAGCACCTGCCATGGCCAGGCGCTCCATGTCCGAGGCAGACAAGTGAGCGCGCTCGGCCAGGTCTGCCTGACTCGTAAAAGGCCCCGCTCCCCTGGCTGCCACGACGCGCTCGGCAGCCCGGCCCAGGCCTCGTACCGACGACAGGCCGATGCGCACCGCCAGCTCCCGGTCAACATCCAAGGGTATGTTCTGCCGGGATGGAAGCGGATCGGAATGCCCCTCCCGGTACTCCTCCGTACCGACCGGCGTGCGTTGCACGCCCGCGTCCACGAACGACTCGTTGACCGAGGGACCCAAGACCGCAACCCCGTGTCTGCGCGCGTCCTGTACCAGCGTCGCCGGCGTATAGAAGCCCATCGGCTGTGCGGCCAGGATCGCGGCGTAAAAGTGTTCGGGCGCGTGGACTTTCAGCCACGCGGACGCGTACACGATGTGCGCGAAGGAGAAGGAGTGCGACTCTGGGAACCCAAAATCCGCGAATCCTTTGAGCTGCTCAAAAATACGTTCACGTGTGGAAGCGTCGATCCCGCGTTCCTCCATCCCAGCCATCAGATCCCCCTTGAGGGCCTCCATACGTTCAGGGCTGCGTTTGGCTCCCATCGCACGCCGCAGCTGATCGGCACGGGAGCCCGACAAGCCCGCAGCATCCGTGGCAATGCGCATGAGTTGTTCCTGAAAAAGAGGCACACCTAGAGTCTGACGCAGAGCAGGTTCGAGCAGTGGATGCAGGTAAGTGACCGGCTCGCGGCTCGCACGCCGACGCAGAAAGGGGTTGACTGCACGGCCCTGGATGGGGCCCGGGCGCACGAGAGCAACCTCGATGACGATGTCGTAGAAGCAGCGAGGTTTCAAACGCGGCAGAGTGTTCATCTGTGCGCGCGACTCCACCTGAAATACACCCACGGTATCTGCCGCACATAGCAAATCGTAGACGCGCGGATCGTCTGGAGGAAGCGTGTGCAAGCCAAGCGGTCGATCTGCGTCCCCTACCAACATGCGCGAGGCCCATCCACGCAAGGGCGGGAGTTCCGCGCTGCGCTCCCCGCCCCTGAGCTCATCGAAAGCGATGCGCAATGCCGTGAGCATCCCAAGAGAGAGCAGGTCGAACTTCACCAGGCCCGCGTCCGCGCAGTCTTCCTTATCCCACTGCAACACGGTACGTCCCTGCATGGCTGCCCAACCCACCGGACAGATACGCGAGACCGGCTGGTCGGTGAGCACCATGCCACCCGAATGGATGCCCATGTGTCGAGGAAGGCGCGACAGTGCCCGTGCTGCTTCGGCAACCAGAGGCGGAACCTCACCCTTACCCCGCGCCCAGGCCTGCGCGCTGCCCGCCGGATAACCCAGAGCCCGCGCCGCATCGCGCATGGCTGATCGCGGCCGATACGTGATGACGTTGGCCACCTGGGCCGCACGATCACGCCCGTAGCGGTCGTAGACATGCTGGATAACCTCCTCGCGTCGGCCCGCCTCAATATCGACATCAATATCGGGTGGCCCTGAGCGCGCCTCCGAGAGAAAACGGTCGAAGAGCAAGTTGTGACGCACCGCGTCTACAGCCGTGATCCCCAAGCAAAAGCACACGGCCGAATTCGCAGCGCTACCTCGTCCCTGACACAGGATGCCGCGCTGGGAGCAAAAGTCGACGATCTCTTTAACGATCAGGAAATAACCCGCAAATTCGAGACGCTCAATGATTCCCAGCTCGCGTTCAATCGTCTCCCACGCCCGCGGATATTGGTCGCGCGTGCCGTAACGCTCGCGGGCACCTCGCCAGGCTAGGTGTGCCAGCCACGTCTGAGGCGTGTACCCCTGCGGCACGCTCGTCCGCGGCAGTCTGGGAGCAACCATCCTCAGGTCGAAGGACACCTGCGCGGCGACCTCGCACGAATGGAGAAGAGCCTCGGGGTGGTCGGCGTGCAGGCGAGCCATCTCCCGCGGCGATCGCAGGAAAGAACGATGCGCACCCAGGTGCGCCACAACCTCGTCTAGGCAGGAACGCAAACGGGTCGCTGTCAGGATGTCACCAAGCGCTTGCTTGGAGGGCGAGGACATGCGCGCCCCCGTGGTGGCGAGGAGTCTAGCCCCGATACATCGTGCGAGTTCAGCCAGCGTGTCCCCTTTTTCCGGCGCGTCTCCCGAGGCCGCCTGCCACTCCACGAGGACGTGCTCCATCCCACCAGCAGCTTCCGCGAGAGCGCTTGTGACCCGTCGCGCCCACGCAGGCCCGCCTGCTCGCAGGGCTCGCATGAGGGGGCCTCGCCTTCCACCAGTCAAAATAATCAGGTCACCCCCGGCCTCACTCACATCCTCGAGGGTGATGCGCGGCGCGCGCTCCCCCTCCTGCGCGAGGGCCCGCTCGCTCATCATGCCGACGAGGTTCTCATATCCAAGCGGACTCGCAGCCACGATCGGGACTCTGACCCCCGGTTCTTCTGCGCCTGACGCGAGTCCCCATCCAGGGACATGAGCGCCGGGGACAACAGATCGCAGCGCGTAAGGATCGAGAGTGACCTCGGCCCCATAGACGATTGGCAGCCCGCAACGCCGCGCCGCCATCGTCGTCTGAACACTCGAATATACGCCATCAACATCGAGGACGGCGAGGGCATCAAGACCCAGGCGCGATGCTTCGTCCACCATGTCGGCGGGTTCGTCGGTGCCCTCCAGGAAAGTGAAAGCACTGTGTGCATGCAGCTCCGCGTATCGAGGTTCATCACTCACCCACACATTATATCGAACATATGTTCGAAGGCGGTGGAGGGGACCAACATGATCCGAGTACCCGAACACGCCCTGCCTCGCATCACCCCACCGAACGCGACATCAATTCGGCCCTCCTGGCGTTAGCCAAGGAGACCACGCACATCAGCAACGCTCAGAGGAGCGCTTCCCGTTCCGTTCATGACAGAGGAAATGAGGCGGCGTTTGCGATCCTGCAGCTCCACCACTTTCGCCTCGATCGTATCAGCGGCAACCAGTCGATAGACGTTGACCTTCTTCGTCTGTCCGATACGGTGGGCACGGTCAATTGCCTGTTCCTCAGCCGCAGGATTCCACCACGGGTCCATGATGTACACGTAGTCAGCTTCCGTCAGTGTCAGACCGGAACCCCCCGCCTTCAATGAAATGAGGAAGACCTGGGACACACCAGAGCGGAAACGCTCAACAACCTCCTCACGGTTGCGCGTCGATCCGTCCAACTGCACGACGGACACACCACGCCGCTCCAAGACGTGTCGGATGCGCGCCAAGAACGACGTGAACTGGCTGAAGATCAGAGCTCGATGCCCCAGCGGCACAATCTCATCAAGACGATCGGCCACGTACTCGACCTTCGCTGACCCCACGTGTGCGTAGGAATCCTCAACCAAAGCCGGGTCGAGTGCCAGCTGACGCAGCCGCGTGATCGAGGCCAACACGCTCATGCGATTCGCGTCCGGTTCGGCCAATAGGTCAAGGATACGAGCCCGCTCACGAGCCAGGTACTGGTCATAGATGCGGCGGTGTTCCTTCCCCAGTTCAACGCGCACAACATCGACGATTTTGTCAGGTAAATCAGTGGCTACCTGCTCCTTCGTTCGGCGTAAAATAAAGGGAGCGACGTAGGAAGTCAAGCGCTCGAGCATATCGACATCGCCGCTCTCGATCGGGCGGCGCACCTTCTGGGTGAAGGTATCCCACGCAGGCAAGAGTCCAGGACAGGTCAGAGACAGAATTGACCACAGATCACCCAGAGAATTTTCGATCGGCGTGCCACTGACCGCCAGGCACCAGGGTGTATCCATGCTGCGCAGCGCGCGATAGGTGGCCGTTCGCGGGTTCTTGACCGCCTGGGCTTCATCGATGACGACGCCACAGAGACGCACCTCGCGCCACTGATCGGCCTCCAGGCGCGCCAGCGTATAGGAAGTGACGACAATGTCCGAGGCCTGAGCCTCCTGCACGATCGTCGTCCCCCTGCGCGCGGCTGTCTCACCAACACAACGCACACGCAGGCCGGGCGTAAACTTCGTGGCCTGCTCCGCCCACACGCCTACAACCGAAGTCGGGGCAACCACCAACACCGGACCCTTCTGACCACCCGCAGCGCGCAGCGAAGCGATCGCCGACAAGATCTGCACGGTCTTACCCAGACCCATATCATCGGCAAGAACACCACCCAATCCCGCAGACAAGCGGGACGTTAGCCAGGCGTGCCCCCGGCGCTGATAGGGACGCAACACCTTGGCCAAAGCCGACACGGGTGCGAGACTCCCTTGACGTCCCTCACCCCGCAACGACGCAACACGCTCCCTCCACGCCTTCGAGAGAGAAACAGAATCCACCTGATTCTCGAATAGGTCAACAATGCCAGCCGCCGCAACCGATAGGCGTAGCCCCTCCCCCTCCCAGCCAGTCAACGCCCGAGCCTCGTCCAACAGTGCATGCAAGGCGCGGATACGAGGACCATCCAGGCGCACCCACACGCCCTCCACCTCGACATACTCATTCCCACGCCCAATGGCCTCCAACGCTTCGCGCACACTCAGATAGTGATCCCCAACGCGCAGGCGTACATTCAAGTCAAACCAATCCGACGTGGCACCGTCCACAGCCAGCTCCACGCCCATCCCATCCTGCGAGACTTCGATCGCCCGCACGTCCGGCGCAACATCCCAAACGAGTCCATCCACGGTCTCACCCTCCACACAGGCCGAGAGGAACTCTGGCACACGCCACGGATCAAGGCGCCCCACAGTCGGCAACGTCGGCCACAGGTTGCTTCCCAGCGCGGCGCCCCATCCGTTGATACGACCCACGAGACCAGCCACCGCCTCGTCTCCCAAGGCCTGCGCAAGAGGAGCGCGCGAGCGAGACTCCCCCTCGTCGTACTCCACCCACCACCGCACGACGACGCCGCCGCCGTCACGCCGCACCGTGCCCACGACCCTCATCTGTGGCCTCGCGTCAGGATCGAAACTCCCATCCGATGAACTCATGACGAAACGCCTACGCAACGATGGTAGCCACGACGCACGAAACTCCGCCACATCCGACGCAGGCACAACGAGAGGCCTATCCAGTGGAAAACCCTCCAGCGCATCCACCCCCTCAATGCGCGCCGCACGCGTCCCCCCATCCAGGAGAAGCAACCCAGCCTCACGATCAATACGCGGGGATGCCAATACCTGATCCCCGTTGCGCGCCACGACGCGAACCTCCAAACCCGCCTCCGAAGCCACCACATCAATATCGGCATCCCACGTCGCATGCGACAGCACGAAGGACTCACGCCCATCCTCCGAAACAAAAAGTTCCACCCCTGCGCGCACAAGGCGCTCCAGCCACGCATACGCATGCTCCTCCAACGAACTAAGCGTCACCTCCGTCCGCGAATGCCACGACCGAGACTCACGCGAAAGCCGATACCCCTCACGCAACAACGACACATGAGTCGGATCAAGCCCATCCGTCACTGACGCCCACTGCGTCGCCGTCAGATCAAGCCACGATGCGCGCTTCGTCGTCCACGCGAACGACGATCCCCGGCGCAACGGAATCAACGCGGCCTCCACCGCCGGATCATGTGCATCGATGACGAGGGCAAGTGGTTCCCCGCTGCGCTCGCGGATACCGCCCAACACCTGTTTCAGGACACGACTCCACTCAGGCACAGACTCCTGGCGCTTGAGAGCCTCAGCGCGCCCGGCAATCAACGCAGCCGCGGCATGCGGACAATCCGTGCGCAGAGCGCACGCGCACTTGAGTGAGGGGCGGATAGCTCCCTGGGAAATCCACGCACGATAGGTCAGCCCTGCCTCCTTCACACGTGCCTCAAGGAGGTTGCCGTCCTGGTTCCAGGACAACTCGCGCACCGCGCCCGCGTGCTCGAGGCGCAGCCCGTTTGCCCAGGTCGCAGGACCGACAAGAGCCATGATGTCATCATCGGACATCGACGCAAGGGTCTCGCTCAAGGAGAGAGTTACCATCCTTTCAGTCTACGGCACACTCTCGCGCGCGTCGCCGTCAGCTATCCATTCCCTCTACCATCCACTGCCCCTTGCTCCACACCAGCAAGACAACCTGACCGTCTTCGAGTGTGACACGCATGTAGGCACGGGCATGCTCCCCCGCCCACCAGCGTCCGCTCACGGGCCACGGACCATCAACGGTACGAATCTTCGCGCGCTGGCCGATTCCCGGTAGCCCATCACGTTGAGAATGATCGAAGAGGCGGTCCTGAGTACAGGACACCAGTAGATACGCAGGACACGCCGTCAGCGTCCCTCGATGATCGACGCGCACGTCGCCACCCGCTCCGCGCTCTGGAGCAAGAGAAACTGGCACAGGCTCATCGAAAAGGGTGGCCGGCGAACCAGACACGGCCCCCTCCCACTCCCCCTCTTGAGAGCGACACGACTCCTGATCACCCCAGCGCGCCATGACGATGCGGCTGCGCGGATCATAGCCGCCCTGCACTCGAGGAACCAGAAGCGAGTCCGGCCCCGCCAGCCCCTGAATACGCACGGCGCTACGTAATACATCCCCCTCTCGATGTCCACGCCCCCACAGGGGCGATGAGGAGTCCCCGAAACGTGGGTCGCAGGCCGTCAGACAGAACGAGCACACCCGACCAGAGGGTTCCTGGCCGCCTGCCAGCCACCCAGCCAGGGTCCATCGGACACGCAACGCGATGTCGGCGGGATTCGATAGGTCGCACCCGCTCCATGTCCGACTGCGTCCATCTCCTCCCTCGTCCTGCACGTCGATACGCAGCGTGTACGAGACGAGTCCCTCCTGAAAGAGATGATGCGCAAGCTCCGCGGCTGCCTGAGTCACGGGGACCATCATCATATCGATGCTTTCACCCCCGCTCTCAATGTCGCGGCCAACCGATATGTCAGACAGGACTCGCTTTGCGGACGCGACAGACACGTCCTCTCCCGAAGCAAGTACCCACAGGCGCTCGCCGATGTCGCCGAAGCGCTCACACACGGGACCCCGGCCAAGCGCGATCAGATCCGCACAACTTACGATGCCCAACCCAGCCATGAGTTCCACAGCACCGGATGCGCGTTCCCGCATCGACGGCGGCACACAGGCCAACGCACGCGTCACACCGATGCTCGACAGGAAGGAACGCGTGTCGTCGCTGAGCACAATGCGCCCTGCTCTGGCAGCCTCGACGGACGCCAGGGGCCCGTCAGCGACCCCAACGAAGCACTCAACGCCCACTTTCTCTTCAATCGCCTCGACGAGTAGGGAGGCCGCCTGCTCCTCACCCCCCGCCCAGCGTGCTGGACCACGCGCCCGGCACCGGGCCAATCCCGGGCGCAGGCACTCGACCCCCGCAGCGACCGAGTCGAAAGCATCAATAACCGCACTGAAGGCACGAGCCTCCCGGTCGGGGTCACGCGGCAGACACACCAGTTCCGGGCACAGGTAGGTTGCCTCACGCACACTCATTCCCGCACGCACCCCGCAGCGCCGTGCGGCAGCGCTGGCAACATCGACACGATCAGTGTGAACGACAGCCCCACTCCCGCCCGGTGGCAGGTCAACCACCAAACAGTTCACGGGCCAATCGGGCACCCACACCACCATGTAGCGCATCTAAACCACCAGGCGCATACGCTCTGCGTCTCTCATGCTGCGCGAGAGACCCGGCCATGCGCGCAGCGTCACGAGGGTACGCCCCAGGGACCGGGCGCGTGCCGTCAGGCCACGTTGCTCGAAGCGGGTCAATCCTGCGACGTCGAGACACACGACGTCGCACGCGTCGAGCAGGAGTGCACACAGCTCGCCCATGTTCGCTCCCTGGTCGGGATTTAGAACGAGCACCCGCTCCAAGTCCATCCCCTGACGCGCGGCCCATTCCCACCCGACATGACGCACACCACACAATCCGATCCACCCGTCTGGCGGGCACGCGTCGATGAGGATCCGTATCAGCCGTCCCCTTTCCTGTGGGCCCAGGAGTACCGGTGCGGACACACCCGATGCACGAGGCACCTCGATGTCGACCCGACCACGCAGACCAACAGAATCTTCGGCGCGACTCAGGGCCTCTCGTGCTTTCAGCAAACGCACGCGCGCATCGGACATCTCTCCCCCTGCCACATAGATAGAACATCTGTTCGATAGGGGAAGTCTAGAAGCACGGTCGCACATCTGCGTTCCGAGCGCACGTTGCCTGCCTCATACGCAACAATACGCAACAATAGAGAGGAGAGAAAAGGAGCACTCATGACCATCGATACTCGCCCCCTGGCCCCCACTCCCTTCGAGGGCATCGATCTGCCCAGCTTCACCCTAACCTCGTCCACACTCACCGACGACGCACCCATGCCGGAGTCAGCGACCGCGCGCGCAGGCTCACTCTCCCCCGACCTGACATGGGAAGGCTTCCCCGAGCGGACAGCCAGCTTCATGCTGACCTGCTTCGACCCAGACGCCCCCATCCCCTCGGGCTGGTGGCACTGGACGATCCTGGACATCCCCGCCTCGATGACACACCTGGACGAAGGCGCGGGCGCATCCGATCTCACCCTCGATGGCCCCGCGTTCCACCTGCGCGGCGACGCAGGCGAGGCCTCCTACTTCGGAGCCGCCCCGCCGGTCGGCGACCGCCCTCACCGCTACATCTTCACGGTGCATGCACTCGACGTGGACACCCTGGGACTGGATGACGACGCAACCCCCGCCATGGCCTCGTTCGCCGCGCTCGAGCACACGATCGCACGCGCCACCCTGACCGTCACCCACCAGGCCTGAAAACATGCTGCACATCATCTTCTGGGAGCCCGAAATCCCCGGTAACACGGGGGCCGCGATCCGACTGTCGGCCTGCACCGGGTCCATGCTGCACCTCGTGGAACCCCTGGGCTTCGACATGGATGACGCCAAGCTGCGCCGGGCGGGCCTCGACTATCACGACCTCGCGCACGTCATGGTCCACAAGAACCTCGACGACGCGCTCGCGCAGGTTCCGGGACGCGTGTGGGCACTGACGGGACACACACACTCCATGTATTCAGATGTCGCCTACCAGGACGGCGACGGCCTGCTGTTCGGGCGCGAATCGGTAGGTCTGTCCGAGGAGGCCATGAATCATCCGCGCGTGAACAAGCGCATCCGTATTCACATGCGCGAGGGCATACGCTCTCTCAACCTGGCCAATTCCGCTTCGATCGTCCTGTACGAAGCCTGGCGTCAGCTGGGATTCCCGGGCGGAGTCTAACCTAGTTCCCCAACGCTTTCGGAGACTTGAAAGGAACGAGGCCCGGGTAGAATCGCTCCGCCGGGCCTCGCTCTGTCTCACCATCGCTGAGCCGATGCCCAGGTCAATGAGTCTTCCACGGCGGACTTGGGCGTTCGACCTGCTCGGCGAGCGAGACGATTCTGCGCGGATTCGAGCGCCACATCCACACAATGCCGATAAGAGAGACGACGAGGGGAATGTAGTAGAAATCCACCCCCATGCCGGTCCACGCAGAGCGCGCAGAGTTCAGCTCGTCGAGGCCAAGGGAAGCGACCCACAGAACGATCGGAACGGCGATCGACAACGCGATACTCACCCAGCCAACCATGCGCATACGCCTGCCGTTATGCGTCAAAGCCGTGGCGGCGACAAGGTAGTCAACGCCTGCGAGGAGCGCAACAAGCTGGGGACCCCACGGCTTATCCTGCCCATGAAAAAGATCAATGACTGCCGTCACGAAAATCCAGACGCCAAGCACCCAAAACAGGGCAATGATAATACGTCCCAGACCAAGGGAAGGCGGGCGTTGATCGCGCGCACTGTCACCGCCATTAGTCGCGTCTTGTTCATACACGATTCGATCCTACCGATCACACCATCGCGTCGCACCGCATTCCAGGGAGCAAGCCACACCCACCGAGGCGTGTGGCCCGATACACCAAGTCGAGACAGCGACCTGTGGGACATCACCGCACAAACGTGGGACAATAGGCCTATATGGACCGTGAGGCCCGTCATGAAATCTACAATTCTGAGCGTTAAGCTCGTCAACGAGGAGTTGTCAACCTTGAGCGAATCGATCTACGACATCGTCATTCTGGGTGCGGGTTCCGGCGGTTACGCGACCGCCCTGCGTGCAGCGCAGCTGGGCATGAAGGTCGCCCTCATCGACGGCGATAAGGTCGGTGGCACATGTCTACACCGCGGCTGCATCCCCACGAAGGCGTACTTGCACGCCGCCGAGACTGCCGAGGCCGTACGCGAATCCGCGAAGTTCGGCGTCAACTCCACCTTCAATGGCATCGACATGGCGCAGGTTGGCGCATATCGCGACTCCGTCATCTCGGGCCTCTACAAGGGCTTGCGGGGCCTGCTCAAATCGCGAAAGGTTGACCTGATCTCCGGTTGGGGGCACCTGGCCGACGCCAACACCATCGAGGTAGGCGGCCAGAGAATCACCGGTCGCAACATCGTGTTAGCCACCGGTTCCTATTCGCGCTCGATTCCTGGCCTCGACATCGGCGGACGCATCATCTCCTCCGACCAGGCACTGCAGATGAACTGGGTTCCCTCCTCCGTCGTCATTCTCGGCGGCGGTGTCATCGGCCTCGAGTTTGCCTCTGTCTGGCGCAGCTTCGGCGCCGAGGTCACCATCATTGAGGCGCTGCCCCACCTGGCCAACAACGAAGACGAAGCCATCTCCATGCAGCTTGAGCGCGCCTACCGCAAGCGCGGCATCAAGTTCCACACGAACACCCGCTTCGCTTCGGCCACGCAGTCCATGCAGGGCGTGCACATAACAACCGAAGATGGGAAAGCGTTCGACGCCGACGTCCTGCTGGTCGCTGTCGGCCGTGGCCCCGTCACTGAAGGCCTGGGCTACGAACAGGTCGGAATCATACTGGAGCGCGGTTTCGTCATCACCAACGAGCGCCTACACACCGGTGTTGGCAACATCTATGCGGTCGGCGACATTGTTCCCGGCCTGCAACTCGCCCACCGCGGCTTCATGCAAGGCATCTTCGTCGCCGAAGAGATCGCCGGTCTGAACCCGAGCATGCAGGCTGACATCAACATCCCGCGCGTGACCTTCTGCGAACCCGAGATCGCCTCGGTCGGTATGACAGAGAAACAGGCTCGCGAAAAGTACGGCGATCGGGTGCGCACAGTCGAGTACAACCTCGCCGGCAACGGAAAGTCGTCTATCCTGGCAACGTCGGGTCTCATCAAACTGGTCTCGGTCAAGGATGGTCCGATCGTGGGCTTCCATGGCATCGGGGCACGCATCGGAGAGCAGATTGGTGAAGGCGAGCTCATGGTGAACTGGGAGGCGTACCCCTCGGATGTCGCCTCGCTGATCCACGCGCACCCGAGTCAGAACGAGTCGCTCGGCGAGGCAGCTATGGCGCTGGCTGGCAAGCCCCTTCACGTCCACAACTGATACAGCTTTTATTAGGAGAACACACATGGCAACGTCAGTGACCATGCCCGCTCTGGGCGAGTCCGTCACCGAGGGCACCGTCACCACGTGGCTCAAGCAGGTCGGCGACACCGTCGAGCTCGACGAGCCCATCGTTGAGGTGTCCACCGACAAGGTCGACTCCGAGGTCCCCTCCCCCGTCGCCGGCGTCCTTCTCGAGATCCTGGTTCCCGAGGATGAGACCGTCGAGGTTGGCACCGAGATCGCTCGCATCGGCGACGCGTCCGAGGCTTCGGCCCCCGCCGCTGCGCCCGCCGCCGCCCCGGTTGAGGCTCCGG
>ERZ773214.739-NODE-739-length-20339-cov-60.914218_pt1 | contig 20339 bp, 11 predicted proteins | sample MGYA00511238_ERZ773214 | MGnify/ENA primary metagenome ERZ773214 (study PRJEB29015, sample SAMEA2738157) | human oral metagenome | biome: human oral; feature: human-associated habitat; material: saliva | place: China | collected 2259 ... | reverse complement strand
TGGCGATGCGTTCCCTGCCGGATTACCGCCTGCACCTGCTGTCGAAGATGCCGCCCCAACGCCTGGTGCAGCTCACCGACGAACGCCTCATCGGTGAGAACGTGGAGGTACACAACGGCGTGAGCGACGAGGAGTACCAGCAGCTGCTCCGCCAGGCGCACGCCCTGGTGACTGCCTCCCGCGAGGAGGGTTACGGCCTGCCCGTGGTTGAGGCGCAGGCTGCCGGTTGCCCCGCGGTGATTAGTGACATCCCGATTTTCCGTGAGATTGCGCCGCACGCCGTGTTCGCGCCGGTTGACGGTGCCCCGGAGGCGCACGCCGCCGACTGGGTCAAGGCTATCCGCTCGCTGGAGGACACTGCCGTTCGCGAGCGCGTCATCATTGATGGCCTGTCGGATGTACGCCGCTACTCCTGGCGCGACTCGGCACTCAAACTGCTGGAGGTCGTGCGCGGGCTCTAATGCCCTGACTCTGAAGCGTGGACTCTATAGCGTGCGTGGCGTATGCAACGCGGCGCTAAATTACGGCGCTAGATACAGAAATGCCGCCGCACTCCCCCGAAATCTCGGGAGGGTGCGGCGGCATTCTCATATTCAATTCGGGGGCGCCGGGCGGCGTATGCGGCACGCGTTCTGCGCAGCGGCGGTATGCGAGGGCAACTTACAGCAACGATGCGCAGCGGCGGTATGCAAGGGCGGTTCGCTACACACTTCCTCCGCGCCGACGCAGGGAACCCGCCCTCGCTTCGCGTCGGGCACCCTGAGGGCGCATCCGGAAGGTGCAGCCTCACCGCATCACACCAGGGCAGGAATCCTTATACGTAAGCTCCACGGGCTGCTTCCTTCGCTGCCAGCTCATCCGCGTGACCGTACGCGTAGAAAATCTTCGCGTCATCCAGCTCAGCAAAACGAGCCAGGTAACGGCACACCGCGCCACGCTGAGCCTTCGTCATCGAGGACAGCAGAACAGGATCCGGGTGAGTAATGCCGTTATCGCGGCTCGGTGCCGATTCGCCAAATTCCGGCTCGTAATCATAGGCAATATTGGTGAAACTCATCGGTGAGCACCTTTCCTTGGGGCGTTTCTGAGTGGAGCGCCGCAACAATGCAGACGCTGCCGGAGGTAACACCGCGAAAAGAACCTACGGAGATCACAGGAAGTCTCTTCGCAGTAATGGTCGTGATACCTCTAAACTACCCAAGAGCCAATCAATGTTCAAGAACCATCGGGGAACGCCCCGATAGTGGACGCGTCCCCGGTTGTCAGGAAGAAATCAGGGGCATCACAGCGGCGTATGCCCCCGAGTTCCCAACCAAGCTAAAACCTGCCTAAAAGCTACCCCGAAAGCCAGCCCGAAAAGCAGAAATGCTGCCGCACTCACCAAGAGTGCAGCAGCATTTCTAAAAACTAACGATGCGGGCTACGCCATAGTTGCGTAGAGGCCGCGCTCGGCATCCTTACGAGCCAGCTCATAAGCGTGACCGTACGCGTAGAAAATCTTTGCGTCATCCAGCTCAGCGAAGCGCGCCAAGTAGCGGTAAACAGCTCCTCGTTCTGCGCTGGTCATGTCGGAAAGCAACACGGGGTCCGGGTGCATGACGCCGTAATTGTGTACAGAAGCAGACCCGCCGCATGCAGGTTCGTATGCGGGGGTGATCATAGTCTGAGTCACCAGTATTCATCTTTCGTTGGTGCGCACGGTTGTGAGGCATGCGCGAAGTTGAGTGATAGATACTGTCAATACCACCTCGATAAGCGCCAAAATAGTATCCGCAGAGCTGAATATATTACCGTGGATACGGAGACTACGCTAATTAGAATCAGCTAAACCCCAGCAAATCTTAGGTGCACACGAATGCATAAAAATTCTGGGGTGACCTTCCAACGGCACCGCCTAAGCACCCTAAACTACAGCGCTCTGCCCTGCTTTACTCTCCTGCTTTTTCTCCCCTGTGAGGTCATGTTCCTCTGCATCCTCAGCGTCTTCATCCTCACCGTCAAGACCCAGAAGAGCCGTCACCATCGGCAAAGGATTGAACTCACCCAGCCGACCCGTGCGGTCCACCTTGCGTATCATGAACGCACGCTGCAAACGCCGCTGGGTCCACGGCGAAAGCACCATCATCAGCAGCGCCTCCACCACAAAAATGCCGACCAGAATCCACAGCAGCAGATCCGAAGAACCCGCCTGCTCACGCAACCGCTGAGCATCCGCCACCAGACGGTCGAAGCCCTCCGAATGTAGGTGCGACGTATCAAGCCCAGTCAATGCGGACAGGCTCACCGGCGACGCCACATTCAGTAGCACCGACAGCATCAGCAGCAGCACCGCATACAGCCCGTAATGCATGGTGCGCATCCACTTCTTCACGCGCGCAAAACCGTGGTTCAGTTCCGCACCAATATCAGTGAAAGCCGCCGCCTTCTGCGCCTGCTCACCCGCCGGCATCATGTGCGGCACCAGGCGGTGCGCAAGCATCAACGGCACCGGCGAGCACGCATCAAAATACTGCATGTGACTATTCACCGACGGGCCCGGCAGGGTCACAAAGCTGACATCCACACCGGCGGGCTGAGTAATATTCGACCTGCCGATGCTGTCTCCACGAGCGGAAATCTCGCACCGGTCAGCCACATCAAGCTCCTGCAGCATCGGCGCGTAGGAGCGTACATACAGGTGGCAGGCGCTACGCACCGACATCATGAGCACCAGGATTAGAGCACCCCAAAACGCCACGGAGGCGGCGGTCAGCTCAGGGACCGCACCCTCAACACGCAACTGAGCCAGCAGCAGCATGAACACCGCGTACATCATGAAAACGCCGTGCACGAAAAGCAGCGGAATCAGCCACTTCACGTAGGCGCGCGTGCCGTACGGGTTGACCAGGCGCACATCCGCCGGGGTGTTTACCGAGGTAGTTGCGGAGGTTTTTGCGGAGGTATCTGCGGAGGCGCTTTCCCGGGCGCTCTTGCAGCCAATACGCGCCCTACCCTTGAAGGCACCCGGCACGCTCGCAACCAGGGGTACCACGCTCAACGCTAGGGGCACCAGCATCGTATAGTGCAGCAGCGAACGGTACGGACCAAACAGCAGGGACGCCTCCACCAGCCACGAGAACGCCGCGACCGCGCTCACCCACAGAAGCATGGCGCGGTTACGGTAGCCGCCCGCAGCGTCCAGGTGCCCCGGAGTGTCGTTACGGTCACTAGCGATAATGCTAATCGGGACCACGCCACTACCCAGACCGTAGAAGAAACGAATCGGCTTCTTACCCGCCGCCGCACGACGACGCAGAAGCTCATAGCTCAAATATCCGCCCTGCGAATGGGCAATAATGCCCACCGCATCGCTACGGGAACTCAAATCGTCCAGCTGACGATCCAGACGCGCATAAATACGCTCCAAATCGCGTGACTCCGGGCTGGTTGCCGTCTGAATCAACTGCGTCGGAATAGCCTTCACCAGCGCCCACAGCTCACGGGCACGACGAGCCAAAACCCAGCCCACAATACCCAGGCCGAGTGCCGCCGCCAGACCCGTAAATGCACCCTGCGGAGTGCCCAGGGACGCCACAAAAGCATCGCGGAACGTCATGAGCGCCATAGCCGCCAGCACCAGCCACAGCGCCACGTTCACAAACCGCGCCGTAGAACGTAGCAGGTGCCCGGCACGCTCACGCCAGGTCACGCCGGGGCGCTCATAGTAGAAGCAGAACATCAAAAACAGCGGCAAAACCGACGCCAACCAGGGCAAATGCTCCTTCAACGGGCGGTAATGCCTGGGCCGCCAGAAGCCCTCCTGAAAAAGGAGGCTGCGGCGAGTGACCGTGCGAACCGGGCGCGGCTTCGGCTGAGGCAGGCGCGGAAGCTCAAGATTAGGCAGCTCGATGTTCGGGAAATCGATGTTCGGGAGCTCTACCTTGGGAAGCTCAATTTTCGGCAGATCAATCTTAGGCAGTTCCACCTTGGGTAACTCCACTTTGGGCAGCTCTACCTTCGGAAGTTCAACTTTCGGCAGACTGATTCTTGTAGATTCTTTGGGCTCGGAGGCTTCGGCGGGTTCTTCCTGCGCGGAGTTCTCTTCAACCTGCGGGCTTTCCTCAACCGGGTCAGCAGGGTACTCCGTGCGCTCAATCGTCAACGAATACGTCAACTCGCTGTGGTGGCTCAGCGGGTTCACCTCAGCGGCAGGGGGGAAGGTATCACCGTCAGGAATCACCTCAACACGAACCCGCGCAGAAGCCTCCGCGGCGGGATTCTCTTCGGAGGCGGCGACAGAATCCGTGTTCAGCGCCAGCAGAGTCTGCACACTATGCGCCACCGGCTTGCCAAAATACGCGAGCGTCTCGCCGTGATTCTGGTAGCCGATACCGTGAACCAGCAGCACCGCCGCATCATGGTGCTGGCCCTTACGGTGCAGGGCACTCTTCGGATGCGCAGAAGCATACTCAGCCAGCCGCCGCTGCTCACCATCAGGCAGCGCACTACCCTTCAGCAGATGAGGCACCTTTGACACGCCTCTCACCTCCTCGCCTCTGTGCACAGCGCGCCCGCAAACCCGCGTGCCAACGCCCAACCCGGGGCAAAAACGCCCCTCACTAGAACACTACAGCACGACTAGAAAATCACAGCACGTCCAAGCCGTCACAGCGAATCTGAACCGGACGCTCCCCCACGTTCTTCTTCAACGCCGCAATCGTTGCACGCGTAGCACGCAACTCACGGGTCACCTGCTGCGCAATGCCGTACGAAAAGAACATCAGGGTACGCCAATCGCCCTGAACCGGCGCCTCCTCAGAATCCTCTTCAAGAGACTCCGACCAGGCAAAATACCCCTGATCCAGAGGAACCGGACCCACAATACGCAACTGCTCACGCACCCGCTCCGGCAGCGCAGAAGAACCCAAGAACTCCTCCATGAAGGCGCGAACATCCGCCTCCGCACCGGTCACCGCAGCCGTACGAACCGCCGGAGGCAGACCCGTCTGAGCGCGCTCCTCCAGCTCCTGACGAGCAAACCACGCCGGATCCCAACGCACCAGCGCCTGCTCCACCGGCGACGGCGAAGCAGTCGTCACCACCGTACCCTCAAGAGCCGCCGGACGAACCAACGCCGCAGCATTCAACCAGCGACGCAACGCCGCCTCCGGAGCACGCAACGAATCAAAACGAAGCATCTTATCGGCATCCAGAAGAAGCGCCGCCGCATAGCCGCCAAAAGCCACCGGCTCAGCACCCGGAGTCGCCACCACCAACGCAGGCTCAGGACCAACCGACGCGCGCACATGGTCACCCGCCGAAGAAATCACCGGAACATTCGGGAACGCACGACCCAGCTCCTCAGCAGTACGAGTTGCACCCGCCGCCGAATAACGCCAATGCGTAAAACCACACTCAGAACAACGCCACTGCTGCGCCAAATGACCGCACCACGAACACGACGGAACCGACGAACCCGAAGCCACCGACAAAGGTCCACTGCACTCGCCACAACGCGCCGGCATGCGGCAACGCTCGCACGAAAACGACGGAATATAACCGCTACGCGCCACCTGCACCAACACAGGACCACGCGCCAACGCACGACGAGCATGCTCAAACGCCAGGTGCGGAATACGCGCCATCGCCGCCAACGGGTCACGCGCCAATTCAAACTCCGAACCCGTCGAAAAAATACGCGGCGAATAATCACGCACCAACGCACGCGGCGCACGCACATGAGACGCCCAGCGGGTACGCACCAGACGCGCCGCCTCACTACTCATGCTGAACCCGGCAAACAGCGCCGCAGTATTCTCAGCAGAAGCACGCAGAAGCAACACATCACGAGCATGACAATACGGGGCGCGCTGCTCCACCAGCGAAGAATCGCCGTCATCCCAGCACACCACCAGGCCCAGGTTCGCCACCGGCGCGTATGCCGCCGCGCGGGTACCAATCACCACCGGCACCTGCCCCAGGCGAGCCTTCACAAACCCGTGATAGCGAGTATGCGGAGTCGAATCAGAACTCAAACGCACAAACGAGTCAGCGGGCAGACGCTCGGCGAGCGCCGCCTCCAGAAGATCCAGGTTCTTAGCGGTCGGAACCACCGCAATAGCGCCGCGACCACTGGTAGCAGCCGTTGCGAGTGCGGTCGCCAAAACATCCGCCCACGTGTGCTCCAGGTGGCCGGGAAGAACCGTCATCACGGCGCGGGTCGCGGCACCGGCGGCAACATCCTCAATGAACTCCACGCCGTTCTCGTAATCGGAGAAGACGGAGGCGGCATCCGGCGCATCCGGGTTCAGCGCCGGCGGGTCCAGCACGAAGGGGGCGGGCGCGCCGGGGGTGGCAAGCCACGCGTACGGGTCGGTGGCGGCAGTGGAGGCGGTAGAAGGCTCAGATTCCGCGCTCTCGGAAGCCGCGTGCTCCGGATTCGCGTTCTCGGGAGTATCGGAAGTGCTTACCGGTGCAGAATCACCCAAATACGCCGACTCATAACCCGGCAGAAGGGGCGCGTACTTCTTATCCAGCGCGGCAATGCGCGGCGGCACCGCCAGGCGCAGCACGTTCGCCACCGTGGAGGCGTAACGGTCGGCAAGCGCCTCGGCAAGCACAAAAATTTCGGGCGCAACAGAGGGCACACGCGACAGCACCGACTTGAGCGGCAACAGCGAGGTGCGCGTCCAATCAGTCGTGGCGGCGCGCTCCTCAATGTAACCGGTCAGCTCGTGGCCGTTGAACAGCACACGCACGCGGGCGCCGGGCACCGCATCCTCACTCAGCTCGGCGGGCACGCGGTAATCAAACGTGCGGTCCACCTGCGGCAGGGTGCTATCCACACGCACACGCGCCACAGGGTTCGGCACGCCGCTCGCCTCCAACTCGGCGGCAACGTTTACCGGCTCCGGGGTAGCCGGAATCAGGGCATCACGAAGAGCAGGAAATCCCTGCAACAGGTCAAGCTGTTGCAGGGATTCCTGCTGAGCACCCAACGGTGCCGAAGAGTTCGATTCAGAACTGCTCTGAGTCACCCGAATCAGCGTGCTCCTCTACCCTGATAGATATTAGGAGGAGGACACTGCCGAACGCAGTGCATCCACGCGGTTCAGACGCTCCCAGGTGAATTCCGGCTCGGTACGACCGAAGTGGCCGTGAGCTGCGGTCTTCTTGTAAATCGGGCGGCGCAAATCCAGTTCGTTAATGATTGCCAGCGGGCGCAGGTCGAAGACCTCATGCACAGCCTTCTCAATCTTGATCGGGTCGACCTTCTCGGTGCCGAAGGTTTCAACGTACAGACCGACCGGCGCTGCCTGGCCGATAGCGTACGCAACCTGAACCTCGGCGCGGTCGGCAAGACCGGCACCCACAATGTTCTTCGCAACCCAACGCATTGCGTACGCTGCGGAACGGTCCACCTTCGACGGGTCCTTACCGGAGAACGCGCCACCACCGTGACGAGCCGAACCGCCATAGGTGTCCACAATAATCTTGCGGCCGGTCAGGCCCGCGTCACCCACGGGACCACCCTGAACGAAGCGGCCAGCGGGGTTCACAATGAACTTAGCGTTGGAAGAATCCAGCTCGACGCTGCCCAGAACCGGTGCGATAACGTGCTTCTCAATGTCTGCACGCAGGTCAGCCAGGTCGTAGCTTGCAGTGTGCTGGCTCGAAACAACGACGGTGTCCACGGAGACAGGCACGTTGTTCGAATCGTAGCCGAGGGTCACCTGAGTCTTGCCGTCGGGGCGCAGCTCGGTCAGCAGGCCGTCCTTACGGACCTTGGTCAGACGCTCAGAGAGGCGGTGCGCCAGCCAAATCGGGGCGGGCATCAGCACGTTCGTCTCGTTCGAAGCGTAACCGAACATGATGCCCTGGTCGCCCGCACCCTGGCGGTCGTACTCGTCAGCAGCAATACCCTGACGAACCTCGAGGGACTCGTACACGCCGGCGTTAATGTCCGGGGACTGCTCACCAATGGAGACAGACACGCCGCAGAACTCGCCGTCGAAGCCGCGGGTCGAGGAATCGTAGCCGATACCCAGAATGGTCTCGCGCACGATGGAGGGGATTTCGACGTAGCTGGAGGTGGTCACCTCACCAGCAACATGCACCTGACCGGTGGTCACCATGGTCTCCACAGCAACGTTCGCTGCGGGATCCTGGGCGATGATGCCGTCAAGGATGGCGTCAGAAATCTGGTCACAAATCTTATCGGGGTGGCCTTCAGTCACCGACTCGCTGGTGAATAGGCGCAGATGGTTATTACTCACGGTTTCCACTCTACTGGTTGAGGGCGCGCGAAGATAGCGCGCTCGTAATGATGACGGTTTCCTTCAATTATGACACGTTTGTTAAGCGCCATTACGAGGCGGGGTGTTGCGTTCACACCCCGGGCGGGCCTTCACTCAGCGCCAACAGGCACTTAGGCCAGCGCCAGCCAGAGGATTAGGTCAGCGCCGCCAGAATCTTCTGAGCCAACGCCGAACCAATACCCGGCACCGCCGTCAGTTCCTCGGCGCTCGCCTGCTTAATCTGAGCCACCGACCCGAAGTGCTTAATCAGCGCGGCACGCTTCACCTCGCCCAGACCGGGCACCTCATCCAGGGCGGAGGCGACCATCGCCTTACCGCGCTTGGAACGGTGGAAGGTGATAGCGAAACGGTGCGCCTCATCGCGGATGCGCTGCACCAGGTACAGCGCCTGCGAGGTGCGCGGCAGCACGACCGGGTAGTCGTCGTCCGGCAGCCACAGTTCCTCCAGGCGCTTAGCGATGCCGGCAACGTACACATCCGTAATGCCCAGGTCGCTCAGCGCGGCGGAGGCGGCAGCCACCTGAGGCGGGCCGCCGTCCACGAGCACCAGGTTCGGCGGGTAGGCGAACTTCGCAGGCTCGGGCGTGGAGGCGTCAATCTCACCGGAGTGCACGGGCGCAGCTTCACGTTCCGCCTGCTGCGCCAGGTGCCTCTTGAAGCGGCGCGTAATGACGTCGTACATGCTGGCGGTATCGTCACGCGCGGCGTCACCGGTAATGCTGTAGGTGCGGTAGGCGTTCTTCGCGGGCATGCCGTCCTCAAAGACAACCATGGAGGCAACCACGTTCGTGCCCTGCACATGCGAAATGTCGTAGCACTCGATACGCAGCAGCGGGTCCGGCAGTTCCAACGCTTCCTGCAGCTCCACGAGGGAGGCGCTACGGGTGGTCAAATCACCCGCACGGCGGCTCTTGTGCAGGGTCAGCGACTGGCGCGCGTTCTCGGCGACCGTCTTCATGAGTTCTGCCTTGTCGCCGCGCTGCGGGACGCTAATCTCCACGGGGCCGCCGCGCACCTCCGCCAGCCAGGACGCCAGCTGCTCCTTATTCTCGGGTTCCACCGGCACGAGCACGGAACGCGGAATATCGTAGCTGTTCAGGCTCTTCTCGGCATCCTTCTGGGAGGCGAGGCTCGCCGCAATATCGCTGTACACCTGCGCGATCAGCTGCTCGATGAGCTGCGCGTCGGTGCTGTCGTTGACCTTCTCCACAATCCAGCCGCGCTGGCCGCGGATCCTGCCGACGCGCACGAAGAACACCTGAACGGACGCCTCCAGGTCGTCCTCAGCATAGGCGAACAGGTCGGCGTCCACGGTCGCGCCGAGCACCACGGCGTTACGCTCAAACGCCTTAGTCAGCGCGGCAATATCGTCACGAAGAATCGCGGCGCGCTCAAAGTCCATATCAGCTGCGGCGGCTTTCATTTCCGCGGTCAACTGGGCGATATGCTTCTCAGCGCCACCACTCATAAACCGGGTCAGCCCGCGCGCCAACTCGCGGTGCTCCTCGGCGCTAATCTTGCCCACGCACGGCGCCGCGCACTTATCGATATAGCCGAGCAGGCAAGGGCGACCGCTATTCTTCGCGCGGTTAAACACGCCGTTCGTGCAGGTGCGCACCGGGAAGACGCGCAACAGCGCATCCAGGGTTTCACGAATCGCCCACGCCTGTGAATAGGGGCCAAAATAGCGCACGCCCTTACGGCGCTCACCGCGAGTGACCATAGCGCGCGGGTACACGTCATTGACCGTAATCGCCAGGTACGGGTACGACTTATCGTCACGGAACGCAATGTTGAAGCGCGGCGAAAACTCCTTAATCCAGGTGTATTCGAGCTGCAGCGATTCCATCTCGCTCGCCACCACGGTCCACTCCACGCTCGCCGCCGTATGCACCATCGCATAGGTCTTCGGGCTCAGCGTCTGCGGGGACGCAAAATAGCTGTTGAGTCGGTTGCGCAGGTTCTTCGCCTTGCCCACGTAGATGACGCGGCCGTCAGCATCGCGAAAACGGTAAACGCCCGGGTCGGTGGGGATTTCGCCGGGGGCGGGGCGGTAGCTGGAAGGCTCTGCCATGGGTACTTTCTCCTCGCTCTACTGGGCTTTACGGCGGTTCTTTGCAGCGGTTCTCTACGGTGGTCTCTGCTGGGCTACCGGGGGCATCTCAGGCTCGCGCATACGACAAACCGCGCATCCTGCACCGAACACCCCCAATGCGCGGGAGTCGGTGCGTGAATGCGCGGTTTAAGTCTACGCGGTATAGGCGGGGCGTGCCCTAACCTGCGTCACGTGCGGCTGAGGGCGAAACGTTGTACTCGTGCTTTCGCGCCTGACCGGACAGCTGAGCGATCTCAGTCATGATTGCGTCGGTGGTGACGCGGCGCTGCTTGCCGGTCATCTTCTCGCCGATCTTCTCAAAGTAGAGCGGCTTACCCACACGAATCGTGAAGCGGCGCGGGTAAATCATGTTCGAGCCGGGCTTCTGCAGGCGGTCGGTACCAATCAGACCGACCGGAACCACGGGCGCGCCGGTCATGTGCGCCAGCCATGCCACACCAATCTTGCCGCGGTACAGGTAGCCGTCGCGGGAGCGGGTGCCCTCGGGGTAAATGCCGAAGACCTTACCCTCCTGCAGCTTCTCCAGGGCAATGTCGAGCGCCTTGAGCGATTCGGAACGGTCGGAGCGGTTCACGGGAATGATGTCCACGGCTTCGAAGAACGCCTTCATCATCTTGCCGCGCGGGCCGGGGGTGTTCACGTACTCAGCCTTCGCGAGGAACGCCACGCGGCGCGGCATCATGGCAGAAATAATGATGGAGTCCAGGAAAGACAGGTGGTTGGAGGCGACAATCACCGGGCCGTTGGCGGGGAAGTTTTCGAGTCCGGTCACGCGGGCGCGGAAGACGGTGCGCAGGATTCCGGTGATTGCTTTCTGGGTGGATTTGTAGAGAAGCACGTGAACTCTCCTGAGGTGCCGATAGATTGCGGGCTGTGGCGGCGGTCCGCCGTGGATGCGGGGTGAGTGACCCCTTCTAATGATGCACCGTGCGGGTGCACAGAATCTGTACTGAAAAAATTTGTACTGTGTTTAGTAGTACCGGGTTTTATTATTCCACACCCGAGTGTAGGAACGTGAGGGGTGCCGCGCTCCCCTTCCACATGCTGGGATGCGCCTCCCTCCAACGACTTCAGCGAGAACCCCGGCAGGAGCTCGAGTAAGAGCCTAAGTAAAAGCCCCGATTGAGGGAGCCTGCACGACTTCCGCCCCCGGCGCCTCCTCCCCCATTACAGGCGGGGAGGTAGCGCGGAAGCTAAGGGTTCAACCTCAACGTAATATTTCAGGTTTTCCGCCTTATGATTACTGATTTCCCCACCAAATAGCCGTGTCACATTATGACGCTACGTCAGCAAAGTTTCGTAAATGCGCATTTAATATGCAAAAATGAGAGCAGGGTGGGCTGTCGCACCTCCCTCAAGGACGATTCACCCTGAACATAGTGAGCCGCCCCTCCAGCGGATGTGCGTCGGGACCACTCCACCTACAAATTCCACGCACACTGGAGACATACACTATGGCTACAAAACCCGTCTCGCGTGCGCAGGCAGCAAAGATTGCCCGCCGCTCAGACACGGTCGGTGCCTATGCCGGAAAAGGCTGGGTACAGGCTGTTGCGTTTGTGATGCTCCTGGGCTTCACCATCATGGCAGTCCTCGCAATGCGCACCTACGCACTCTCCATGCCGCTCCCCGACAAAATCGTCGGCAACGACGGCAAAACTATCGCAACCCAAGAACAGATTCTGCACGGTCAGGAACTGTTCCAGGGACGCGGCCTGCAGCAGTACGGATCCGTACTCGGTCACGGTGCCTACCTCGGCCCCGACTACACTGCAGAATACCTGCGCCTGACCACCGATGCCGCCGTCAAGGAGTACCGCGAACAGGGCAAGCAGGACCCCCGCGAACTCGTCAAGAACGAGTGGCGCAAGGAGAACAAGTACGACGAGCAGACTAAGACCATCACCTGGTCCGCTGGTGAGACCAAGGGCTACCAGCTCATGCTCAAGCACTACCGCGAAACCCTGATGAAGGGTGACACCTCGCAGGGCCTGTTCCCCAACGCCATTAAGAACGACGAAGAACTGCACGACATCGTCGCATTCTTCGGCTGGACCGCATGGGCATCGGCGGCAGACCGCCCCGACCAGCCCTACTCCTACACCAACAACTGGCCCTCCGAACCCAACGTGGACAACAAGCCCACCGCGGATCTGATGGTCTGGTCGGCACTCTCCCTGATTGCCCTCATCGGTGGTACCGGTCTGATGTTCGCCATCTACGGCCGCTGGTCCCGCGCTATCGGCTGGCACGCGGAAGAGGCACCCGTCCTCGACTTCCGTCAGCCCGACGAAGTTCGCCTAACCCCCTCGCAGAAGGCAGCCTGCCTGCTCTTCGCAACGATCCTGGTGCTGTTCCTGCTGCAGGCTCTGGTGGGTGCGCTCACCGAGCACTACCGTGAAGAACTCACCGGATTCTTCGGTATCGACATGGGCCAGTTGCTGCCCTACACGGTATCCCGAACCTGGCACCTTCAGCTCTCCCTCTTCTGGACTGCAGGCGCGTTCCTGGCGGGCGGTATCTTCATCGCCCCGCTGATTACCCGCCGCGAACCCAAGAAGCAGGGTCTGCTCACCTACGTTCTCATCGGCGCCGTGGTCTTCGTGGTCCTCGGCTCGCTGCTGAACGAATGGTTCTCTCAGAAGGGCCTCATCCCCAAGGAATTCACCGGCTTCTTCTCGCAGCAGTGGGAGTTCCTGGACCTGCCGCGATTCTTCCAGATCCTGCTCACCGCGGGTATGTTCATCTGGATTGTCATCGTCTGGCGTACCCTCTCCGCTCGCCTGAAGGGCTCGAAGAAGACCTCCCTGCCGTGGCTGTTCCTCTTCTCCGGCCTCGCCATCCCCATGTTCTACGCGGTCGGCCTGCTCGCAGGTCAGCGTACTCACGTGACCGTCGCCGAATTCTGGCGATTCTGGGTGGTTCACCTCTGGGTGGAGGACTTCCTCGAACTGTTCACCACCGTCATGGTGGCGTACATCTTCGTGCTGCTCGGTGTGGTCCGCGAGCGCATCGCAATCTCCATCATCATGATGGACGCCGTGCTCTACTCCGTCGGTGGTGTGATCGGTACTCTGCACCACACCTACTTCGTCGGTACCCCCTCCGAGCAGATGGCATTCGGTGCGTTCTTCTCGGCTGCTGAGGTTATCCCGCTGACCTTCCTGACCGTTGAGGCGTGGGGCTTCATGCAGCTGGGTGCTCGCCAGTACTCCAACCGCACCAAGCCTTTCCCGCACCGTTGGGCTGTTATGTTCCTGATTGCTGTGGGCTTCTGGAACTTCCTCGGCGCAGGTGTGTTCGGCTTCCTGATTAACCTGCCGATCGTGTCCTACTTCGAGATTGGTACGGCACTGACCGCAAACCACGCACACGCATCCATGATGGGTGTGTACGGTATGCTCGCAATCGCGTTCGCGGTGTTTGGTCTGCGCTACCTGATCCCTGAGGACAAGTGGCCTGAGAAGGGTCTGAAGTTCTCCTTCTGGACCCTGAACATTGGTCTGCTGTGGATGTCCTTCATCTCGCTGCTGCCGCTGGGTATTGCTCAGCTGTACAAGTCCGTGGGTGAAGGCTACTACGAGGCTCGTTCCTTCGCGTTCATTCACGACGGTGCTTCCGCTGTGATGGGTTGGATGCGTATGCCCGGTGACGTGATCTTCCTAATCGGCATTATCCCGCTGATTAAGCTGGCTCTGCTGGGTATCAAGGAGATCTTCTCCAAGAACGCTAAGGAAACCGTCCTGGAGCTGCCCGAACCGCCGCTGTACGAGGTGGTTGAGGACGCTCGCATCGCAGAGTTCGCCGGCGCTAAGGCTGCCGAGGAGCTGCCCGAGCAGACCAGCCCCTACCGTAGCGATCGTCGAGGCTAACCATGCCTGAGCAGATTGCTGGAGTTTCTTTCCTCGTGTGGCTGGCCTGCGTGTACGCGCTCGGCCTGGTCGCCGTGGGTTGGGGCTTCGATATTCTCGCCAAGCGCACCAGCCAGCGCATGGTGGCGGCGCGAACCTTCGGGTTCACCTACCACCAAGAGAGCGACGCGTGGCTCTGCCCCGAAGACCAGTGGCTGTGGGCGACCGCATTCGACTCGGATAACCGAGTGATGCGTTACCGCGCCAAGCCCAGCGTGTGCAACACCTGCCCGATTAAGGACAGTTGCACCGTCTCCGCGAACGGCCGCGAGCTCACCCGCGAAGTGGATGAATGGCCCTACTCCGAGTCGGGTCGTTTCCACCGCGGGCTGGCGGTTGCTGTCTCGCTGCTGGGCGTGGTCATCCTGATTGGTGCCGCCATCGTCTGGCACTCCCCGCTGGAGCTTCTGGTGGAGGGTGCCGCCGCGGTGGTCTGCCTGTCGCTGACCTACCCGCTGGCTGTGAAGCTCATGCGTTCCCCCGCGAACTTCGAGAACGATCCGAAGCATATTCACGCATCCACCGCTGACGAATCGGTGAACGTGAAGATGGACCGTTTCGCGGCGAAGTGGGGTGGCGTGTCGAATGAGCGTAAGCGCCGTACCGAGCAGACCCGCAAGCAGATGATTGCGGATGCAACCCTGCCGGTTCGTACCTCTGCCCTCGACCCGGACCGCCCCGCCTGGAGCGGTACCGGCACCTCGGTTAAGCGACTGCACAAGACCACGAATGAGGTCCTGCAGGAGCAGAACCTGGCTGAGGTTGAGGCTGCTGAAAAGCTGGCAGAGCAGATGGCGAAGAAGTAGCGCTGCACAAGTTTTTCCGTTCCGGCGGCTGACCGGTCGATTGGTCCCGTCTGTTAGCTTCGGCGGCCACCCTGCGTGGAATTCTCTTTTATTCCTCTTTTGAGTTTTCCATGCGGGGTGCCGCTAAAGCACCGACCGCCGCGAGGTGCGCCGGGACGGAAAATTCCCCTCCCGAAACTCCCCCACACACAGCCCGGTTACCGGGCACCCCCTACTACCTGCACCGTACGAGGCGCGGGCAGGTGGGCACACATACCGTCCTCCCCCAATATTTGTGAAGGAAAACCATGGATCCCGTCACTTTGGCAACTATCCTCATCCCAGTTGCCGTCATTGTTCTTTTTATTCTGATTCGTATGTTCCGCGTCATCCCCGAATACGAGCGTGGCATCTCTTTCCGCTTCGGCCACCTGCGTTCGGAGCTGAAGCCCGGCCTGAACGTCGTCTTCCCCCTCGTTGACTCCCTGCAGCGCGTTGATATGCGTGTTATCACCCTGACCATTCCCCCGCAGGAAGTCATCACCAAGGACAACGTTCCCGCCCGCGTGAACGCCGTTGTCCTCTTCCGCGTGACCAACGCCAAGAACGCTGTGCTTGAGGTCGAGAACTACCCGATCGCCACCAGCCAGATCGCCCAGACCACCCTGCGTTCCCTGCTGGGTCGCGTTGACCTGGACACCCTGCTCGCACACCGCGAGGACCTGAACGAGGACCTGCGCTCCATCATCGGCTCCCGCACCGAGCACTGGGGCATCCAGGTTGAGCTCGTCGAGATTAAGGACGTTGAGATTCCCGAGGCTATGCAGCGCGCCATGGCACGCGAGGCTGAGGCTGAGCGTGAGCGCCGCGCAAAGATCATTTCGGCACGCGGTGAGCTGGAGGCCTCCAGCGAGCTGAAGGAAGCATCCGACATTCTGAGCCAGTCCCCCGCCTCCCTGCAGCTGCGTTACCTGCAGACCCTGCTGGAGCTGGGTGCCGACCAGAACTCGACCGTGGTCTTCCCGCTGCCCATGGACGTAATTGGCCCCCTCGTGGGCGCCCTCAAGGGCGAGAGCAAGTAGGCTACTGCCCCGCCTGATGTACTAGTCTGAAGTACTAGCCGCGGCGGCTGACCCGCAGCGGTGAACATAGAAATATCCCGTGCAGATGAGAGTATCTGCACGGGATATTTCTATGCGGGATTTATACGCGAAACGCTTTCAAACGGAGCCCCCGCCCCAAGAAGAAAACCCGGGAGGAAAACCCGGGAAGGAAGGCGTTTGGCCCGCCGCGGGGGTTGGATGAGGTGGTTGCGACGGGCCAAACTTTCCTAGGTCGGCTACACACCGTAGAGGTGCGGGCGCGGCAGGTACATCAGCCAGTTGGGTGAGGGGCCGGAATCCTACCGCAAACGGTTTTCACCGACGCCTTAAGCATAACCGGCATAACCGCCGAACCGGCGGCAGTCTGAGTGAAGCATCAATCACCCATCTCACACCATGCCGGGGCGGTATTCAGCCCAGAATCGGCGCCTAAAACACCTTGCGGGCTGGGGCTACAGTGCAACCCCTAACGCAGCACCCGTCAGCTAGCGCAGCGCCCAGCAAACTAACGCAATGCTCGGTGCGCCTGGTCAAAGAACTCACGCTCGTACACGCACGCCGACAGGTACGCCCGCGCCGCACGCACACGCTGAGCCGGTGAAGCCGCCTCAAACGCACGCTCCACCTCCGCGAGGCTACGCGCCACCTCCGCGGCAAACTCTTCGCCACCGTACATGCTCAACCACTCCGCGTACGGGTGGTCCGCGTGATTCTGCGAGGAGAGCACAGCGCCCACCTCTTCGTACAGCCAGTAGCAGGGCAGGACCGCCGCGGCACCGACCACGTAATCATCACCGGCAGCGGAAGCACGCAGGAAATTCGTGTACCCCATCGTAATCGGCGAGGGACCACCCAGACGCGCACGGTTCGCCAACCAGCCCTCGTGCAGCTGCGATTCGGCGGCAATCGCCTCATGCGCACCGGCCGCCCAGTGCACCTGCGCCTCAGCGGTATCAGCACGCGCCGAGAGAGTCGCGAGCGCACGCGAATAGTCGCGCAGGTAGAGGGCGTCCTGGTCCAGGTAGAAGGCGAACAGGTCCTCGTCGAGGGTGCCGTCACCGAGGGCACGCACGAAGGGCAGGTCTAGGATCTGGTGCCAGGTTTCGCCACCGGCAACCCAGAGGGCGGCGGTCCAAGGACCGGCAGGCTTGACGACGGCTTCACCGGCGGGCACGGGGCTGACCGGCAGCAGACGCTCCGGGCTGGTGCCGTCCAGGGTATTGCCCTCGGAGTCGGTGGTGGCGAGCAGGTGATGCCACGGGTACGCGGAGGCGGCAGCCTCCAGACGGCGGGCACGGGCGGCGTGATCCACCGGGCCATGGCCCTCGCCGGAGCCGACCTGCAGCCCGGCACCTGCGGCGATGGATTCGTGGAGCCAGCGGGTGCTCCACTGCAGGGCGCGGTGGGTGTCTTCGCTGGTCAGCTGCTGGTCTGCAGCGTGCTCTGGGGCTTCGGTGTGTCCTGGGGCTTCGGCATGCTGGAGCAGTTCCACACCCAGGCGGGTTGCCAGCGAGGAGGACAGGGAGCATCCGGTACCGTGCGTATTGCGGCTCTCCAGGCGCGGGGTGCGCACGTGCGCGCAGGTGCCATCCGGGAAGACCGCGGTGTTACCGGCGTCCTGACCGCACAGGTGGCCGCCCTTCACAATCACGGTGGTTCCAGTCGCCGCCGCAAGGTTCGCCGCCTGCTCATGCGCCTCATCAAAGGTCTGGGCGGGCTCCTTCTGACAGAGCACGGCAAGCTCCGGAATGTTCGGGGTAATCACATCCACGAGCGGCACGAGGTCGCGCAGCGCCTGCTCCGCCTCCGCCTGCAGCAGGCGGTCACCGCTAGAAGCAATCATGACCGGGTCGAGCACGACCACGGGCACGGGGTGCTCACTCAGCCAGGTGCTGACGGTACGGATCGTGTCTGCGTCGCCGAGCATACCGATTTTTACGGCGTCAACCGTGACGTCATCAAAAACGGCGGCAAGCTGCGCGGTCAGAAATTCCAGGGGCGGGGTGAATACTTCGCGGACTCCGCAGGTGTTCTGGGCGACCAGTGAGGTGGTCACGCACATGCCGTAACCGCCGGATGCGGTAATGGACTTGAGGTCCGCCTGGATGCCCGCACCGCCGGAGGGGTCGGTTCCCGCAATGGAGAGGACCCTCGGCACCTTGCGGGTTCCAGGTGCCCCGGGAATTCCGGAGGCGCTCGCGCCGGGTACAGGGTTGGAGGTGGTTGAGGGGGTGGTGGGTGCGCACGCGGGCGCGGTAGGCTGCTCTGCCATAATCGATAATCCCTTCGCTAGTTCGAACTAGAGCAGGTTCAATGGGTGATTCTCTCAGCCTTGAGTGTTCTGACGCCGTTTCGTGCGCCCGCTGTGCCGTATGCCCCGTATGCCCCGTATACCCTTCGTTGGGCGGGTGCTGGGCAGGTATTGGACAGGTCAGCGGGTTGCGGGCGTCTCAAGGCACCCCATATCGCTCTGCCAGGTTATCACAACGATTCTCAGTAACTGGAAGTTTTGCGGGCGGCAAGTGAATCTCTCCGAAATTTTCGTTTGAGCTTTGCGTTACTACACCACCACTCCGGCGCAGGTTTCAGCGCACGCCCCCCCAAAAACTCGCCCATTAAAAGTCCGTTAAAAGGCAATGCCCGGCACCGCTTTAGACGGTACCGGGCATATCGCCGGGCTTAGGGTAGGGCTTAGGTCAGGGCGAAAATCTCTGCCGGTGAACCCTCCGCAATGATCCTGCCCTCGTGCAGCAGGACCGCGCGGTCAGCCAGGGAGGCGATACGCGCATCGTGCGAAATGATCAGCACCGCACGGTTCGCCAGCACGGCGCTCAGGGACTCGGTTGCGTCCGCGAGTTCCAGCTGGGTGGTGGACTCGTCCAGAATCACGGCGTGCGGGTCAGCAAGCACAATACGTGCCAGCGCCAGCTGCTGAATCTGGTCGCGGGTCAGCGGCGAATCCGCGCCGCTGACGACAGTATCCATGCCCTGCGGCAGGTCGCGCCACCAGCGGGCACCGATAGCGTCCAGCGCCTCGCCCATCTGCTCGACGGTTGCATCCGGCACGACCACCGTAAAGTTATCGGCGAGAGTACCGAAGAAGACGTGTGCTTCCTGGGTGCAGACCAGCAGGCGCGGGCGGCCGTCAGCGGCGGCATCGGTCGGGAAGTCGCCGTGACCCACCGGGCGACCCATCACGTTGATGGTGCCGTCCAGGGCGGTCAGCGAACCACCAATCAGACGCGCCAGGGTGGTCTTACCCGAGCCGGAGCGGCCCACCAGGGCGAGCGCTTCACCGCGACGAATCTTCAGGGTGATGTCTTCCAGAACTAGGGCGTCGGGCGAGTAGCCGTACGAAACCTGGGAGCAGTCAATGGCGTACTCCGGGTTCTTCACGGCTGCATCAGACACGGCGGCGAAGGCTTCGGCACGGTGCTTCGCACGCGCCTCACGCTGCTTCTTCGCCAGGGACACCACACCAAACACACGGCCCATGTTCACGAGCATGATGCGCAGGCTGCTGACGTGGTGGTTCAGCATGTCGGCGAGGGTTCGCAGGCTGAAAACCATGACCGAGGCGGTCGCCACGGCACCCCAACTTGCCCAGCCGAGAGCCACGCAGGCGGCGCCCCAGAGCATGCACAGAACCGTGGGGATCCAGGCGTTGATGGCGTCCACGGTGAAGTACAGCTGGCGGATGCGCACCATGCCCAGCTGTGCGGCGAACTGGCGCTTGTTCTCACCGGCAAAGGCGTCTTCGCGGGCGGTGTGAACACCCAGCTCACGGATCGTGGAGGTACCGCGAATGTTCTCAGTCAGCACGCTGTTGAGGTCACTCACGCGCTCCTGGGCGGTCTGGTTGCGTGCCGCCATGAGCGGCAACATCTTCGACATGATGAGGGCAAGGCCGGCAATCATGGGCAACATAATCAGACCCATTGCCGGGCTCACAAACGCCAGGGAGATAGTGGAGATAATGAAGTACAGCAGCACGTAGATTGCGCCGAGCAGGTCCTCGCTGACGGACTTCGCCGCCGAGGAGAGGTCGTCGGTCACGCGGGTGAGCAGGTCACCGCTGCCGGCTTCTTCCACGGTGCGTGCGTCCAGGTCGAGGGTGCCGTCGAGGG
>ERZ773214.734-NODE-734-length-20366-cov-3.713210_pt1 | contig 20366 bp, 28 predicted proteins | sample MGYA00511238_ERZ773214 | MGnify/ENA primary metagenome ERZ773214 (study PRJEB29015, sample SAMEA2738157) | human oral metagenome | biome: human oral; feature: human-associated habitat; material: saliva | place: China | collected 2259 ... | reverse complement strand
GCAAATATTATATGAAATTTGCTGATGAAAAAAATGGTATTACATTTACAGTCACACTAAAAGGTGGAGGGAGATTTTTTATAAAACAACTTAACCAATATGTTGAAAATGATAATTATTTAGAAGAACTATTAGTCAAAAAAATGGGAGAAGAGATCTCGCCAGCTGCGAAAAAAGAGTGGGGGATAGGAACAGAAGTAATAGTGAATACTGTATTGAATAGCGATGTTGATAGAACTTGGGATCCTAATCAGCAAATAAATATAAAAAATGTTGAATCTTATTATAAAGAATGTTATGCAATACAAATTAATGTGAAAAAAGGCAGTACAAAACAAGAGGAAGCAGAAAAAGCGTTTGAAGTAATTAAATACTTAAAGGAAAAGAAAAAGGATATGCTATTAGAGGTATTTAGACCTAGATAGGAGATTATATGACTAAGAGAACAAATGAATATTCAGAGATAAAACATGGAGATTACTTTACTAAAGAAGAATTTGATGAATTAACTCTCCCTACTCCACCAACTTACATAGACCAAATGAACATAGAATATATGTGGGATAATGGTTTTACTGGTAAGGATATTAAGGTAGCTGTAATAGATACTGGTTGTGATATAGAGAATCACCTGTTAAAAGATAAGATTATCCATGTATGTAATTTATCTAATGATGATGAAGAAGATAGAGATAATGTTACAGATTACTTAGGACATGGAACTCATGTAGCCAGTCTAATAGCTGGAGATAAATACTTAGATGGTAGGTTTATGGGAGTTGCCCCAGATGTCCAACTAATGATATATAAGGTTGTAGATAAGAATGGTGTTGCAGATTATGATATAATTGCACAAGCCATATACGCAGCCTGCCAGAGAGGTGCTAATATAATTAATATCAGTTTAGGTGGCAATGCAGAAGCTCCTCAAATACATGAAGCTATCAAGATGGCTAATAGGATGCAAGTACCTGTTGTGGGTGCTAGTGGTAACTCTGGAGATGGTAGTGATGAAACAACAGAAATACTATTCCCTAGTTGTTATGAAGAAGTTATACAGGTAGGTTCGATTAATGATAAATTTGAAATATCTTCCTTCTCTAATACTAACCAGTTTGTTGATTGTGTTGCTATGGGAGAAGAAGTGATAGGCTGTTCTTTTAATGATGGATTCAGAGTGTTGAGTGGTACATCACAGTCTGTTCCATTGGTTGTAGGTGCATTAGCACTATTAATGGAATGGTCTAAAAAAGAATATGGAAGAAGATTAAGTGAGGTAGAGATATATTCTCTATTGATTAAGAATACTAAAAGTATAGAAAATGTATCAAGAAATGCACAAGGTCATGGATATATATGTCTAAATCCCCATATAAGCAAAGGGAATATATCCTCTAATCCCCTTATAAATGAAAATTAACCCTAGAGATTTTACTCTAGGGTCTTTTTTTTTTATGCCTATAATAAGATTTCGTTCATTAAATCTACTGCCTGTCCCTTAGCTTCATCAACCAGGTGAACATATACTCTGTCTGTACAGTATTTAGATTTGTGATTAAGCATCTGCCCTACTGTCTTTAAGTCCATACCCTTATGGAAAAGATAACTAGCGTAGCTATGTCTTAGTCCATGGAATGTTACATTCTCAATACCTAAGCTCATCATATATCTCTTAAACTGATTAGATAGAGTTGCTGTAGGTATCACCTTAAAATTCTTGCCATAGAATAATAAGTTTTCATTATCTCTAAAACCAGTAGATATTTGCCATTCATTCCATTGTGCCTTATATTCCTTTAAAGCCTTTACAATGAAGTCTGGCATTTTTACAACTAAGTCATTCTTGTTCTTAGTGAATTTCTGTATAATGTGTTTTCCGTCTTTCTTTACTACTATCTGACAAACCTTTAGTGTTTCTTCTTCAAGGTCTATGTTATCCCAGCTCATAGCTAATACTTCTGATTCCCTAAGCCCTAAGCCAAAAGCCAATAGTATCTTTAACCCTAATTCAGTACCCTTAGTATCTTCTAGGATATAGCTTATCTGCTCCATGTTTAAACAGTTGATTTCAGCACTTGTCTTAGACTGCTTTCCCCATACTATTAGGCTACTTGTTACATCGTGCTTAATGTAATCTCTATAAAGTGCATACTGGACACCTTTTCTTATTACTGTCTTAATCTGAGACACCATACCACAACCATATTCTTTAGCCTTTTCATCTAAAAGGTCTTGCACCATACCAGTAGTTAACTGCTGTATGTATGTCTGTCCTATACCTTTTGATATATGGTTATTGTATATGTTTCTATAAGAAAGAAATGTATTTGCTGATACCTTATCTCCTCTTGATTCCTCTTTCTTAAATGCCCCTTCTATACACTCATTAAGGGTAATTTTGCTTACCTTCTTCTTGTTTAATACATCTTCGCCCTCATCTATCTTTTTCTGGGTAATTTCTTCTATACAACGAGCTTCGGATTCGTCATCAAAAAGTCCCACCCTTTTATATTTATATTTTCCATTTAGTTCATCTTTGCTTACTATTACTACTTCATACTTTCCTTTGCAGTTTCTTGTTTTGGCTCTAACACTTGCTTTCATGACCTTTCCCCTCTCGTTAATAAGTTTCTTTATGTATTTATTATAGCATATCTAAAGTTGCTTTTCAATACTTTTTTTAAACTTTTTTTAAACTTCAAAAAAAAGAGGGGAAATCCCCTCTTAATTATTATTCATTATCCCAGTCAATCTCTGTGTCAAGTCCAGCAAATAACCCTTGTCTTAAATAGTCAAGACCATCTATCTTATCTTCTTCGCTAATATCAAGTCTGCTTATACTCTTTTTGCAATACGATATAAGAAAACTCACTTCTTCAATCATATCTAATACAGACTCACACCCTATATTACATCTCATTCTATCATCTTTAGTTCTTTCTACTTTTAACATATTTATCACCAAACTCTTTCTTTACAGCTATAGCTATACTTATAGCATCATATATATCGCTTGTCTTATTCTTTCCAGACTTATCACTATATTCTCCAATGTTTATATAGTGGTCTTGAACATACTTTGCAACATCTTCCTTGGTAGCCTTTCCGTTGCCAGTAACTATCTTTTTAACTGATGTGGGGGCAAGATACTCTATTGTCAAATTATTCTTTGCAATCATCCTCATAGTTGCCCCTAATAGCTTTCTTAATACCATTATAGTATTTGTCCTGCTAGAGATATATTGGTTTTCTATCCCAACACAATCTAAATCAGTTATATGTTCTTGTATCATATCTACAATATGATTTATTCTCTCATCTTCTGTTTCAAAGTCTTTGACAGAAGTATTGATTTTTCCATAATCTATTACCTTGTCATCTTCTAGTATTGCCCAACCTGTTGAAGTCATTGACAAGTCTAATCCTAATATTTTGATTAAATCAACTCCTTATAAATTTAATGGATTTACATACCTAAGTATTGCATGATTTAGTTCGTCAATTAGCATTTGTTGTAGGTAGAGAATCTCATCTGGTTCTAGCCCATTAAATAATCTTCCATAAAATAAACTAATTTCTTCTCTGTAATCTTCATCTCTATCAAGGAATGGTTTACCTGTGTCTATCATTTGTTTTTATCTCCTATTCTTCTTGACTGTCGAGCCATTCTTTTAATTGCTCTAAATACATACCATACAAGTTTTTTACTGAAACTATTTGAAACTTATAATCATCAGTTGGTGAGCCACCAATATATTTGTCTATGTTGGATATTTCTTCTTCTAGATAATGTACAGCACAATTAGCTGCAACTATTTGTAAATTATAATCCATGTCCATTGTTCTATCTCCTTTATCAGCTTACCTTTATATATCTTCTTCGTACATCTCATTCTCAAATGTGTTGCAATCCACATAATTACGATTTATCGCTTCTCTTAATTCGTCTTCGGAAAGATTATTTATACAGTTTCGAAGCATTTCAACTTCTTCATCTAATGTTAGTTTCTTTACCATCTTGATGTCCCCTCCTCTTCAACAACCTCTAGTGTCATTACATTTCTCTGCTTAACATTCCCTCTCCAATCAACAAACATAGGATAAAGCATATCTGACACATAATACAGTTTTCGTTCCGTACGGGATAAAGAGCTTGCATAATACGAAAATATATCTTGTTTAAGGGCATTTATATCTTCTTGTCTTTTTATAGCTTCCGATATTTGAGGAAGTTCCTTTTTGTCAGGATGTCGACTTAACCATCTAACCCATTCATATAAAAAATCTACATAATTAACCCTAACTGGTTCGGCTAGTCCATTCTCATCAAGGTAAATATTTAGATTTTTATAAAATTCCTCGTCAAAATAATTATCGTCCTTTATTATTTGAAATTCATCCATGATTTTATTGTAAGCTTTATCTTCTACTCTTAGATAGTGTCTTTTTGGCATACTTTTTTTCTCCTTTACTTAACTCCAAACCAGTATTTTTCAAGTCTTTCCTTGCCAATTTCATCTATTACTTTTTGAGCTATTTCTTCTGATTCAAAACAAGGCGAACTATAATCCATAAACCGATAATAGTCAACAATCGTTGTTTTACTACTGTGGTTATATACTAAGGCATAATTAGGCTTACCGGCTTCAAACGGCTTACTATGCTTTCTTATAATAGCCTCTATCTTACGTCTTTCAAGCTCAAATTCAGCTTCTTCTCTTGTCAAGAATGCATCACCTTTACTTCTAATCCATGAATCACGAATAGTATTAAAGACATCTTCACCTATGCCACCCTCTAAAGAAATATAATAATATCTATCTCCATCCACAGCCTTTAAATCCCATACACTCTTAGGTTTTTGTTCTGCTTCTGCCTTCTCAATTATCAATTCTTGTATATCTGCCCAGTTATCTTCTATTATTTTTCTTAAATCTTCTCTCATAAAATCTCCCTACTTAAGCTTATTTATAATAAACATAAAAATATAAAAACTATCAAAATGATAATCGTTAGTGCCACACTTATAATGGAAGGTAAAAGAACTAGCCACCAAGCTGCTTTGATATATCCTAATATCTTTAATGTTATTAAGACTATTTGAAGCAAGCCCCAAAACCCAATTCCTGTTTGTGTAGATGTTTGTTTACTCATAACTCCTCCTAATATATACTTGTTTCTGACTTATCATCTCTTACCCTATGATTATAGCTTGCAAAACCAAGAGAATACCCATCACCAGATTCATTCTTAGTTATCTTTTGATAGTTTACCTCAATGATTTTCCCCAGATAGTCTTTTTGGTTCTGCCATATTTCTTCTCTTTCTTCATCACTAAATCCTGTTCCAATAGAACATATGTTCTTTTTGTCCTTGTAGTCAAATTCAACCTCTAAAGCACCTAGTCTACCTTTATGCTTTCCATCTCCAGCAACAAATCCTATTATTCTTACATCTGCAATTAGATTTTTCTTTAGCTTAAGTATCTTATCAGACCTTTTACCTTCCCATGAACCCATTGAGGAGTTAATCATTATTCCCTCTTTGCCTTGCCTATCACACTCATTAACCAGGTCTATTAGCATATCATGAGTAACCATACCTTCATACCAAAAAGGTCTTTCTTTTATTGATTTCACATGAATATCAGAACCTAAGGTATCTCTCATCTTCTCTATATACTTTACAGTCTTGTTTAGTCTATCAATAAAAGGTATTGGACTATAACCCTTGTAAAAATCTTCTAAAGGGATGTAGTCAAACATAATAAACTCAATATCTGGTTTAGATGTTGCTTTAGAGTTCATTAGCGAACAAGTCTTTTGGAATCTATCTTCATCTGTCTTAAACTCTCCAGTTGCCAAAAATTCTCCGTCATATGCTCCATCACCCAATACACTAAATGAGTTTAACACATGGTCTATACCAACAAACTCTTTGCCTTGCCTTGATATGGCTTTTATAGTGTCTTTATCTTTAATAATGACTCCTCTTATGCCATCTAACTTTTCAGAAATTACATAAGGGACTTTGAAATTAAATAGCCCTTTCTCATATCTGTCCATGTAGGTCTTTGCTCTCATAAACTCTATTGTCTGAATAAAGTTTGGAATTGCCTGGTTTATAGCCTTTACATTGACTCCAATTTTTAAAGATTGAGTGATTATCTCCTTTATAAGAGATTCATATTCTTTGTTCTGATTTATGTATGATTGAACCTCTGATACAACTTCACCTGTTCCCGTATTGTTTTCTGTTACATAGTCTAATATCTCACCAAAAGTCCTACTTGTCATATGAGTTGCTAGATTTTTCTCTATCTTCTTTTTGCTTATGCCAGACTTTATACTAGGGTCTATGCAAAACTTTAAGACCTTGAATAATAATTCATTTCCTTCGTCATGCAATTGCTTTAGTTTAAATATCTTTGCCTTGGAACTAGAGATACCCTTTAAGGTATCTATCTGCTCCTGCAGCAATTTTAGGTTTTCCATCCCTCTCATCTCCTTTCTTATAAGCCCCATGACTTCTGCATTGAGTCAATAGCTAATCTATTCACCTTGTAAGCCCAGTTGCCACCAACACAATACTTTGAGCCTATGCTCCATACATTTTTTCTCCCGTTATTTATATATCCTCTGTATAGAAAATCTTGCATATAGTATAAACATTCTTCTTTAGATGAAAAAGTCCTAAGACCATTCCTTCCCATAACTCCACCAACATTGTTTCTTGCTCTGTAGCTATAAGATGTTCCATTTCCAGTTTCTAGTCTAACCACACTTGCCAAAAATAAAGCGTTTATCGGTTTCTTAGAGTTTTCTATCTTATAAAATGTTGGTGCTAATGACTTCATATTTTTAGGCAATAGCTGTTCAATCTTCTCCTGGCTTAAACCACTCTTTACCCTAACATCATTCTGGCTATAGCCACCTCTTGTCTTTGCTTCTGCTCCACCTACTGATGTAGAAATCACTAATAATGTTGCTACTAGTACTGCTAATATCTTCCTCAATTAATCACCATTCCTTTTCTCTTATTTAAAATCCCATTCATCTTCTGGGGTTGTATCCACACTCAATTTGTAATCTAACTTTTGTGCATTGATAAGCTCATTCATTCCATATACAAGTAACTCAAAAGCTTCTTTCCCTGTCTTGCCTAATGCAAAAAAGTTAAAGAATGGCTCACCAATGCCAATAAAGTAACTCTTATAAAGTCCATCTGTTACCTTATCTATATTTACTTCCAGTTTAATCCTCATTTTCTTCCACTCCCTTCTCATCTTTCCAAACTCTTGCAACTAAAACTGTTGTTATTACAGAAAAAATAATCATCAAAACTGACATAAAAATCTCCATAGGCTTTGTCCAACTCATCAGAGTGTCTATATTTAAAACAATAATTAAATAGTTTGCTCCAAATAGTATTCCAGGACACCAATCATGGATATTATATTTAATCAGTACTCCTATAAAAACTGCAACAATGATTATGAATAACACAACCTTTAAGACTAACATATTAACATCCCTCCATTATATTCTTAGCTAAACTCAATACAGTTAGCTGTCCAACTCCTCTGGGAACTGGTGTATAACTAAAATCTGTATCGCAATCCGTTGTTGTATCTAAATCCCCACACATCTTCCCATTCTCATCGAATGAGATACCTACATCTATAAATGTACAACCATTAGGTATCTCTGTTGCCTTAAAGTATCTAGGTATTCCAATCCCACTTACTATATAGTCATAATCTTTGAAGATACCTATTAGTTTTTCTTTGCTGACCTTACTATGAGCCACAGATACCAACATATCCTCATCTAACAATATCTTCTGTAAAGGCTTTCCCACCAAATCACTTCTATTTATAATTAATACAGACTTTCCACTTAATGAAGGGTCTATATGCTTCATATAATCTCTTATACCTCTTGCTGTACAAGGAGTGAATGATGGCTGCCCTGTATAGAATCTTTCTTTACTTTCAAGACTCAATCCATCTACATCTAAGTCATAGGAAATCCTAAGCAGGTTATCCTCAATACGCTTGACCTTATCTGATAATGGTAACTGAACCATATATGGTCTTTTTAGGTATTCTGCATGGTCTTTCTTCCTGATTAGGTCATATCGGTCATATATGTCTAATTTTGTGTGTTTACTGACATTTACGTCAATTCCAACAGATTTTAGCCTTTTTACCTTATTTTCCACATATTTATTGGAAGCAGGGTTATTTCCTGTCTGGAATATAGTGAACGCAATGGGTTCAGACCCATTTTCTTGAGAATTTAAAAGGGTACTTTTATCACGCAATTTTTCGTATTCTTTGTCCACATATCCCATAACATCTAATTCTCTCATACTTTTCTCCTTTCTTTGTTTGTGTTTATATTAATATTATACCATATCTAATGTTGCTTTTCAAGTGCTTTTTAAAAGATTTTGCATTACATAAGCCATGTAGTACAAAAATGCTTTATAGTTTCCTTAACTCCAATGTCACCTATGTATAGCAGTCTGCCTTCTGCTTTATGCTTGGTAATATCCTTAGATTCCATAGTTTTACCATTGTCTTTGAACACACTAGCATTTGCCAGATAGCCAAACATCTCTGCTAAATACTTCTGCCTATCGTTAAAATAGCACACATATTCGATTTTTTTTAACTTTTCCAGACTATTTATCCTCTTATCGACAAACCATCTTAAATACGATATTATAGTCTGCCTATTGTCTTTGTATCCTAGACCGCTCAAGTAATATAAATCTCCCGCATAACCCTTCTTTATCACTTCCCAATGACTTAATCCTTGTCCATCTACCTCTACAGTAGTTACATTAGGAAAACAATAATCTTTAAGTACATGCCCCAGACTTATCAGATTTCCATTACAAGTTTCGATAACACTTGCAGTCTTTTCATAGCCTATACTTGCTAATCTCAAGATTCTTTCCTTGCTTAACTTGTAGCTTTCACCACTAAACTTAACTCTTGACTTGTCCCAACCAAACTTATCAAATAAGGCTCTAAGCATATCAGCAGTTATTTCCTCTATCTTTGCCTTGTTATGGTCTGCACCAAACACTTCCAGAGTAATATCTGTTGGATTCTGCCAAACATTAAATGTCTGAAAATCTTCCTTAATGACCCTAATGCACAACTTACTGTCAATCATATAGTGAGTTATTCTTTTTCTTGCATACTTTAAATCATTCTTGTAGGCATTGTACCTGTCTACAACACTTGAGTTTCCGTTTACATGGACTCTCAAATTCACCTTTTTTGGTATTGGTGTTCCATCATTGAATATCAAATAGTCTTGCTTGTTAAAAATATGAGGGTATTCTTCTAATTTCCACATATTACTTCCTCCCTAATTCGTATAGAATTACTTTATTTTCCTTTAAACTTCTCTTAACATCAATTAATCTCTGATTAGTAGACCCAGCAAAAGCATAAGTTAAGTCTGCTTTATCCTGTTCAAATTTTCCGTCTACTAAGACATCTATATATTTCAATATTTCTCTTTGGTATTTGTTATCAATTATATCCTCCCATAAGTATCCAGACCAGACCCAAATATCTTTTTGAGGGTATCTTTCTCTTATGTTCTCAACTATTTCTGTACATTTAAATACATTGTTTAGGTGTAGTGGTTCACCACCTAAGAGGGAAAATCCCTCTATTTGTGGTCTACCAACTTTTGTTAATATGTCATTCATAGTTTCGTTTGTAAACTTCTTGCCATAACTAAAGCTCCACAAGTCTTTATTGAAACAATTATGGCAGCAATGAGTACATCCACTTACAAACAAACTAACTCTTATTCCTTCACCATTCGTGATGTCTAATGGTTTTATGTCGGCATAATTCATTTATAGATGATTTACTCTTTCCCTAATTTCTGCTGTTCTACCTAAATTCCAGAAATTAGTTCCGATATACCCACAAGAACGCCTAACAACATTCATCTCATTCTTATCTCTGTTACCACAAGAAGGACAATACCACTCTAAATTCTCATCACATTGTATTTCTCCTGTAAAGCCACACTTGTAGCAGACATCTGGCTTACTGTTGATTTCAGCATACTGGATATTATGATACATATAATTGATTAATTCTTTTACAGCCTTTATATTCCTTGATAGGTCTGGCACTTCTACATAAGATATCACTCCACCCAAACTTAGGCTTTGGAACTCTGCTTCAAAATCAAGTTTACTAAAGGCATCTATTGGCTCTGTAATAGATACATGGAAAGAGTTAGTGTAATACTTCTTATCTGTAACACCTTTGATTTCTCCAAATCTCTCTCTGTCTATTCTTGCAAATCTATATACTGTTGATTCTGCAGGTGTTCCGTAAAGACTAAATCCTAAGTTTGTTTCAGCTTTCCATTCAGAACACTTCTTGTTAAGGAAATCCATAATCTCTAATGCAAATTCCTTACCAGCCTTATCTGTATGAGAAACACCAAACATAGCCATTACACATTCATACATTCCTAGATAGCCTAATGATAGTGTTGAATAACCATTCATTAAGTATTTGTCTATTGTGTCATTTCTATCTAGCCTAGCTATAGCACCATGCTGCCAATGTATAGGAGATACGCTTGCTTTAGTCCCTTTCAGGAGATTATGTCGCATTAGTAAAGCTTCCTTACATAGTTCTGTTCTTCTATCCATTAGTTTCCAGAATAACTCTATATCTCCATTAGCAATAATTCCTATCTGCCCCAAGTTAAGAGTAACTACTCCCTGATTAAATCTTCCATACCACTTATATTTACCATTCTCGTCAATCCATGGAGATAAGTGGCTTCTACACAAGCAGGATGTATGTTTCCATACTGGTTACCTGCCCCGACTATATCTTGACAAACATTCATCTGTCCCTTGCACTTCCAATCAAGGATTTTCACCTATCATGTACTCTACTCATTTATTCATATCTTAAGATACTATACTTTCGATAGTCTGTTGACTTTCTTTTACATAATCAATTTCATATTTAAAATTATACTTATAATTGTTCGTTTCTTTTTCTTTCTTTAATATACTAGTTACCGTTTTCCTATTTAATCCTAGTGAATCACACATGGCTCTAATTGATTTATAAGTCCGAATATAATTGTTATTTTTATCTAGGACAACAACCCTATGACTTCTTCTCTTGAATTGATATAGGTTATTATCATATCCATGCTTGGTGTTATAGCTGTTAGTAACCCACTCCAAATTCTTATAATTGTTGTCTTTTTTGTTTCCATTAATGTGATTTACTTGAGGAAGATTATTTTTATTTTCTATAAAAGCATCTGCTATAAGTCTGTGAACCCTCTTGTGATGTTTCTTTTTATCTTTGTATAAAACACATTGCAAATAACCAACATTGTCAACCCATTGGCAAATATTTCTTTTTCTTTCAGTGTCATATACATCTCCACATTCACTCACAGAGTATCTCTCGAATCCTCTCACCTTTCTATATTCGATTAAACCACCTCTTTTTTCGTTATTTCTTATTTTGATTATGTAAAATATTAGCACTGGATTGCCATATCTTTCGACTTAGGTTTCCCAGTTAGCATATCTATTAGTTGTCATTTCCTACAATTACTAATCGTTAGATATACACCCTAGTTTTCTAGGTTCACAAGGTTTTAGATGAGCAATAGTTTACCCATCGGTGGGAAAGCTTCACCATAATTACTCTCCATAATCTTCTTAGATTGATAATCTGGAACTAATCTCTTAGCAGTGCAATAAGCTGCTAATTCAGTTATATAATCATATTTTCCACCCTCAAAGCAGTTATCCTCATCAAGAAGATACACTAGTTTAGGGAAGGCAGGACTAATTGTTTGTCCCTTATAATTCTTCATACCATCTATTCTTTGTTTAATGATTTCCTCACATATCAGAGCCATTTCTTCTTCGTATTTGTGTCCAACCTCAACTTCTAGATATATTGTAATAAAGGGACTCTGACCATTAGTTGTCATTAGTGTGTTGAGTTGGTAATTAATTGTTTGCACACCACTTTTTAATTCTCTTAACTTCATACCTTCAGCCAGTTTTTGAGATGTTTCAACATCTAGCTTCTGCTCCTTAAGGAAGTAATCAAAATACTTGTCATATGTTCTTCTTAGGTATGGTGCTAAATGCTTAATGGTGATACTCTGTCCTCCATACTGATTGCTTGCAACTTGGCTTATAATTTGAGTGGCAACAGTACAAGCAGTCTGAAAAGACTTTGGACTCTCAACCATTTTCTCATTAATTACTGTCCCATTATCTAACATATCTTCAAGATTAATCAGACAGCAATTAAAGTTTGGTTGTGCCATATAATCCATATCGTGTATATGTATAGCTCCCTCGTCATGAGCCTGTAAAAGATGAGTAGGAATCAATCTTCTTCTAGCTATATCCTTAGATATTTCACCAGCCATTAAATCTCTTTGGGTAGATATTAGAGTTCCATTCTTGTTAGAATTTTCCTCCAACACCTCTTTATTTGTATGATTGATTAGTTGAAAGATACTCTCATCTGTAGTATTTTCTTCTCTTTTTTGCTCTCTAATAGTCCTATAATTCTCATAGGCTCTAGCAGTTTCGTTTTGCTTGTGTCTAATAAGTTCATTAAAAACAAAAGATTCTATATCATAAATAGATATCTCTTCTCCATACCTCTTAGACAAAATATCTTCCGAATAACTAGCTATTTCTTCTGCTATATCCTCATAGACGATACCACTACCAAAATTCATAGCCTTTAATATCGCTTCCTTTATTTTGTTTGAGTCAAATGCCACTAAACTAGCATCTCTCTTAATTACTTGAATATTATTCAAAAATATCACTCCTTAATTCCTTATATATTTAATGTTTCTTTCTGTTTGTCCACAAAAATATTTATAAATAAAGACCTTGCAAGAGTTTTCCATGAGTTATTATTTACAACAAAAACACTAGATATATTTACAGGGAATCCATTGGGTATCCCCATTCTAATCTCAAAGTCTGTGAACTGCTCATTTTCTGCATTATCTCTAACCAAAAAATCTTCTTCTGTTGCTCCTCGTTCCATAAACCTCTTTTTTCTTAGGGACTTTTCAGTATCTACATATATGACCTCAAACTTAGTGTCTGGCATTGTTTCCAGGAAGGTTTCTATGCCACAAGGGTCTATAATGTAAAAATCAGAATCCTCAAGCTGTTCTAGTGTAGCAAAATATTCATTTCCATTTATAACTGTTCTTGCCACCTTGTTTTTAAATGTTTTTGCTTCCTCTTTTGTAATAAATATATGGTCTGTATCAGACTCATTTCTCTGTTCTCTTGTTGTGTAGGATTTTAGAATTTTTGCTCCCATATCCTCTAGCATTTTTGCTAGGGTTGATTTTCCAGAAGCTGTTCTCCCTACAATTAATGTAACCATAATTAATTCTCCCTTTCTCTCTTAATCTTCTTTTGGCTCAATCTTAATTTTGTCTAAGTATAGGCAGGTATATTTGTCAAAAGCCCTATCTATATGATAGTGTCCAAAATACCAATGCTTATATGTTACTAACCAATTAATTGTGTCAAAATATTTCGTTAGGGCATTATTAAGACATTGGTTAAATAAAGAATATTCAAAATAATTAGTATAACAATGAGTTAAGATGTAATCAACTTCCCAGTTGTGTTTCTCTAGATTGTCCATTCCATGTTTCATTTCCGCATAACTAGGTATTTCTTCCTTCCACCATGATATATGCTCTTGTCTATTTTCTTTATCTGTGGATTCAGCACCACCCATACAAAAATACTTGTTTCCATCAATGGTAAAGATTTCTCCTCTCATTAAGTGATATATGTTTTCACTAATCTTATGAGCTTTACCACCTAGATAATCAACTACAGGATATTGATTAAGTAGGTCAAAATTCTCATGATTCCCATCAATGTGTAATACAGTAAATGGTTTATTTTCCAACCACCTTCGCCAATACAAAATTTCATCTGATTCATCCCATGTTAAACCAAAATCTCCCAGTATAATTACATAATCATCTCTTGTTAAATGCTTCTGTTCTGGAAAATTCCTGGTATTTAACTTAGATATATCGATTCCACCATGTATATCTCCAAATAAATAAACTATTAAAAACACCTCCTCATACTAAAATCTTATTTACATACTTAGTTTTCTTGCCTTTTGCCCTCTTAATGTCAATCTGTTCTTTGACTCTTTCCTTGTGTTTTTCATCATTACTCACCCTTATAAGGCTTTCTAAGAATCTGATTGATTCATTATGAGGGATTTTTTGTGAGAACATAAGGTCTATTACACTCTTAGATTTTTTAAAGGACTTTAAATGAGTATGCCCCGATTCAAAGTCCTTCTTAGTGTTATAAACTATATATCCACCGCAGCCCTTAAAGATAATATACTCTCCTCGTTGATAAATTACATTGTCCACCTATTCACCTGCTTTTATGGCTGATAAATTACTTTCGCCTTAGTAATCCATAGGTCAAACTCTGTTTTAGACTTGACCCATTTATCGCCTTCTAAAACATTCTTTTGAGTTTTCTCTAGTTCTTCTATCTGAATTATAGAGTTTTCTTTAAGTTTTGGTATCACTCCCTTTTTTGCTCTGAATCTGTACTTATTTCCAGTTCTAACATTGATTACATCTAATCTATAATCTTTAAACTCATTAAATACAGATACAACATATGTTAGTTTACCTAAATCATCAGTTAAATCAAATGCTCCTGTATATTCCATTGAAAAACTAATTTGTTCTGCTCTAGGTAGGTCTATATTATTAATGTGGTTAGATAGTAGTTTGATTAACTTGTCTGTATCTATTTCTTTAAACAATTTTGCTGTTTCTTTTCCAGAGCATTCCTTCGCTATACTTATTGAAAAATCAAGATTGTCCTTCTTTAACTGACTTATAGAACCATACTTCTTATAAAGACTGTATAACTCTAAAAGATATTGCTGCTTTCCAAATTCTCTAAAGAAGTCTAGCTTGATTAGTGTTTCAAAATGAGTCTTGTTCATAGGGTTATCCTTCATTGAGATTAAGTCTATAAAGCTTATGTCCTTATCTTTTAACCCATAAAGAAACTCTCCCACTTCTTCATTTAGACCCTTTATTGAAGATACACCTTTATAGATAGTGTTAGTTTCTTTATTGAAGAAATATGTACCTTTGGAATGTCTAAACATAGCTTTTTCAATCTTTATGCCAAAATAAGACAACTCATTTATTAGCTTCTTTGTTCTTGCTGAATCCTTCTCATATAAGTTTAGTGTTGCTGAATAATATTCAAGTGGATAGTGAGCCTTTAAATAAGCACAATATAGGCTATCATAGGCATAAGCCAATGAATGAGAAGCATTGAATGAATACTTAGACGCATCCTCAACTACCTGCCATGTCTGTTCAAATCCAGCTTCTTTACCAACTACTTTGACCCAACCTTTATGTAATTGAGTCTTTAGTTTCTTCAACTCATCTTCTTTGAATTTCTTTTTACTAATCTTCTTTATGATTGTGTAGGTTTCTGACTCCTCAATACCTAACCAAATTAAATACTTCATTATAGACTCTTGGTATAACATATAGTGAAATGAGTCTTGTAATAAATCATCTAGCTCCTTGACTCCTGTGGTATAGGGGTTTCTCTCTAAAAAGTTATGTAGTAGAGATTTAAACCCTGGTCGAATGGCAGCAACAAATGCACATACCTCTGATACAGACCTTGGCTTATACTTCATTACAAGTGGTGTTGCAAAATCAGAATCTGCCTGATTAACAGTACAGGTTAACCCTTTCTCATAAACCTTAAAGACCTTATCATCAAGTAAAGAATCTAATTCAGTTAAGGTTGGTATTGGTATACCTGCCAACTCACAAGTATCTTCAACTATTCTCATGACGGACACTTGGAGATAATCATTCTTTAGGTATTTGTAAATATCACAGTTCATACCATCAAGATTACAGCATATCTTATCCTTTATTTTGATGTAACCTAAATGGCTCTTAACATTCTTGGTTGACAAAAGTATAGAACAAGGACTTGGAGCAATAGACTCTATAACCCCCACAAACACCTGACTTTCTTGTATGATTTCTCCCCACTTAGGGTGAGATTTATATTCATTTAGTTCTTTAGCAATCTCATTGTATTCGTCAAACTTCATATCATGAGCCTTACACCACAACCTAAAAGCAGAGGACTCTTGTAGTGGTTTATAGGTAATCATCCACCCACAATTCTCTTCCCCTATAACATCTTCACTTGCCCTGATTAACAATTCCTGATTAGAGGTATTTAAGTCAACATCTGGCAATGATTTTGTTTCTAGTATTCTTGATACACTCATAAACCTTGTAGGATATAGAGTTACTGGAGATACTATTCTGTCCATACCTACTAATCCTAGCAACTTGTTAAGATAGAATGACCCTGCTGACCCTCTACCAGTAGAGGAAATGAAGGCATTGTACTTATCTCTAGCTACATTACATATCTTATTGTTAAGCAAGAAATATTCTTCCATATAGGTATCTTCGATTATCTTGGTTTCTTCTCTAATCGCTTTTAAATACTCTCCCCTTAGCTCTTTAGGAACATTATCTTTTTCTTTCTTCCATAGAGTATTAAGCAGCTCTTTTAGCTCTTTGTTGGGGTTTTCAGATATTTTTGGTATCTTGATTTCCTTATTGTATATGGTTATATCCTCACATTTATCAAAGATTAGAGTATTGTCTATTATCTTCAATATCTGACTGTTGGTGAATATTCCTTGTTCATCATATCTCTTGACTATATCCTGATAGTCTGGATAATCCAGCACAAATCCATCTTCCTCTGTATAGTTTAGTCCTTTCCCTTTAAGGAATAAATCCCTATAAACAGAATCTTCTGGCATAATATAGTGAGAATCGTTGGCGTGAATAAGCTGTATGTCATACATAGAACTAAAATTCTTCATTCTGACATTATGTTTTATTTGTGTCGGATGATTATGAGATTGAACTTCTAAATAGAAATTGTCCCCAAAATATTCTTTAAACCACTTGATATTATCTTCTGCATAAGGACACCATTCTGCTCCTATGCCTGCAACACACGCACTTGTTACAATTACATCTTTAGGGTCTATACATTTTTCAATCATAGCCCTATCTACTCTTGGTTTGTAGTAGTAACCGTCTATATTAGCATAAGAGAGAATTTCATTTAATTGTTCTACTCCCCTATTGTTCATAGCAATCATAATTAAATGATAATTCCCTCTGTCTTTCTCCTCTGAATTTATATCCTTAACATAATATAATTCAGACCCTACAATCATTCTTATATGTTTATCTTCTGGAAGCTCTTTATTCTTTTTTTCTATTGCATTTAACACATCAAACAAATTTCCTTGATACCCATGTTCTGTTGTAAAATAATTGGTATGACCTAATTCAACCATTCTATCAAGATAATCTTCTATCTTTACAACCACATCAATCGTCTTGATGTTTGAATAGTGGGTATGTTTATGATAGTTGTTGTAATACAATACATCACCTTCCTTAGCTCAAACTAGTATTTTTCTTTAGATAAGATATAGCATCTTCGTTATATTCCTCTAAAGCCTTTCTAATATCCTTCTTTTCTCTCTCACTGCTCTGTTGTCTCTTCATTTCCTGTATAAGTCCTGTTTGCGTTGCTCTTGTTATAGCTGACTCTATGATGTTGTTAAAACACTCTTTGTTTTTTGGGCTTATAGCCATAAGCATAGCGTAAAAGTGCATTGTGATATTCACATATTCTTCAAACAGAATGTCTGGAATACCTCCCATCTGCCCTTCATCACTTGTTGCCAAATCAAAATATATCATAATCTTTCTCCTTCTTTTTTATGATTTATTGTTTTTAAATCCAGTTATTTTCGTATACATCTATTTTTAACTCATCACTTGAATAATATATACAATGTGAATAGTAACCATTGTGAGCGTTAAAAACCATACCATAAACAGGCTCTTCATCTCTAATATTAACTTTTACAGCAAAATAATCCAATCCAAACCATTTATCTTTAAATTCCTCATAAGTAAAACAAGCATATTCTTGAAGATAATCTATTATTTTCTTATTTAGGCGGATATCTACCTCTATGCTTTCTACATATGCTTTTTCTTTTGTAATATTATTTACTGTCCCAAACCACTCGAAACACTGCTGATGGTTATCTATGGCTAATACAAAGTTTTGAAAGTTTTTAGACTCATATAAAGGTTCAATATTTATGGCTATATCCATATCTGTCTTAGATGGTGTTGGATTGTCTGTATTTATTTTACACCATTCATTTATTTTATATATTTTCACCATATTTCTCTCCTTAAAACTACAATTTTATAATCTCGTTTACTTTGTATTCTTTAAAATCTCTGTTTAGATGGTCGATATTGGAGTACATATCTATTGGCTTGAATGTATCCTTATCTAGTATCAATGCTCCATCATCATATACAAACAATGGAAAATCTTCCGTTGGATTAAGTTCATTTTTTAAGTCAATCACATATGCTTCTCTGCCATTAAACTTGATTAAATCCCCATGCTTGATAGTATCGTCTATTGGCTCATCTGGTTCTATTCTCTCGTCAAAGCTATTCAGGTTAATAAGTACCGAATCTCTGCAAGAGTAATCAGCAGCCAATAATACAGCTCTAATATGATTCATGACAACCCCTACATTCTTCCCATAATAAAGTGTTATTTTTTCCTCATTATCAAAACAAGCCACAACTTGTTCTGAATAGTCAAGTATACTTCTTATGTTTGTTACTATATTTCCATAATCATTTATTACTGTTATCTTCATTATTACTCTCCTTCAAATAATCTGGTTACTTCATCAATGTTTTTCTCATATTGTTTCCTGATTTCTTCCAGCTTTTCTTCTTTAGTGGTTACAATGATATATCCACAAGTGACTTCGTCCCAATCACATCCACCTCTCTCACAATGTACAGAGTTAGATTTTCCATTAAGAAAGCTGTTTTTGTCCATGAAATAATCCCAATCGCCAAACTCATCTTCAAATATTTTCTCTCTATTTTCTAAGGTATCTTCCTCTACAATCATAGAATCTAATTCCATGCTGTTGAACTTACCATACCCACGATATACTTCAAAAATCTTCTTCATATTATTCTCTCCCTTATCACTCTTTCTTAGTAAATAGAATATTCCAGTAGTATCATCTATATTCCATACATACTCATCTTCTGTTGGTTCTGTCTTTAAGATGGTATCCATAGACTTAATCATTTTCTCTACAGGGTTATCTATTTTGAATCTCGACCTATTCCTCATAATCTTCTTCTGCTGATTCTATATCCACTAATTTAATCATAATTAATCCTTATTAATCTCTTTCTTTATATCCTTTACAAACCCCAACAGTTCATCTTTTGCTATATGATAGTTTTGAACAGTAATTTGTTTGCTCCCATAATACACTATCAATTCCTCTTTGGTCGGTATAAGAGCCGATACGATTCCACTTATAATCAGAATAACCAGTGTGATTTTTACCTTAAATTTCTTCATCATATCTTTTATATAGTTAAATACACCTTCACAATCATATAGGTCTATGGAACATGTTATAAAGAAAAAGCCAAACAAAAGCAGTGTATAAATCAGTAAAACAAGAGACATTCGACTTGCAAGAACTTCAACCCTTCCCAATATTATTATCAATAAAACAATATTACTCATTATTAAATCCCTCTCTTTTTTTATAAATCTTCCCACATACCTATTTGTATGCTCTTATCTACTTCTTTGCCATCTCTTCTCATATCATCCCATTGCTCTTCCGTGGCTTTTTCATCACAAACCCACTCGGATAGCAATATTTCTTTTGCATAGAAGTCTATATCTTCTATATCGGTTAACTTTATTTCTTGCAAAACTATATAAATTCCATATTCTATACCGTCATAGTCTGCATATGCTTCTTCTATTTCTTCCTTAAAATCTGCCAGTTGCTGCAAGGCTTCTTCCTTGTTTGTATAGAATTGATTATTTAATGTTAAACTATCCTGCCTATCTATTCTGGATTCTAGCCTATACATCTTATCTACTTTCATTTTGACAATTCCTTTCTAACTTTCCTTATTCAGCAACTCTAAACCAATACTTCTTTAATCTATCTTCGCCAATTTCATCTATTACTTTTTGAGCTATTTCTTCTGATTCAAAATATGGTATTCCGTCAGATACTGAATAGTATATATCAATAACAACTTTATCCATCCCATAAT
>ERZ773214.731-NODE-731-length-20416-cov-3.097834_pt1 | contig 20416 bp, 19 predicted proteins | sample MGYA00511238_ERZ773214 | MGnify/ENA primary metagenome ERZ773214 (study PRJEB29015, sample SAMEA2738157) | human oral metagenome | biome: human oral; feature: human-associated habitat; material: saliva | place: China | collected 2259 ... | reverse complement strand
GGAGCCCTCTCGAAATACTACTATGAGAGCTACATCACGCTGCCGCTGTTACTCTGCACCATCAACGAGTTTCTCTATAACTTCTACATCTACGTGTTCCGTTTTGTCATCCGGGGCAAATTCGATTTTCCGTTTTACTTCCGAAATATCGTATTTCCCGAGATTATCATTTCCCTGTTGTTTACGCTGGTCATCTACCGCTTCTTCCTATGGTACAACCGTAAGCTAGAGTTCCTGGATCAGAGGCGGGCGACTGTCTGAGGAGAAATCAGTGCTGAGAGATTTTCTGGAATTACTGCGCGAACGCTTTGCAGAACTGCGCAGAGAGGTAAAAACGTCGCGACTCTTTATATTGGGCCTCGGCTATATGGGGCTGCTCGCAGTCATGGTCTTTCGCCTGTATCAGCTGCAGATAATCAACGGAGAGTCTTACCAGAAGAACTATCTGCAAAAGACCGAGAAGACGGTGTCCATTCCCGCGACACGCGGCAATATCTTTGATACAAACGGAAAGCTGCTGGCGTATAACCGTCTGTCCTATAATGTGACCATCAAGGACAGCGGCGAATACAGAAAGCTCGCGCAGCGCAATCTCATGTATTATCGTCTGATCCGGATTTTGAATGCGCACGGGGAGACCGTGACAGGACGTTTGGAAATCGGTCTGAACGACAACGGCGCGTTTTACTTTACGAGCCCCAATGAGGAGGCCAGAAAGCGTTTTCTCCGCGACTTTTACGGTTTAAAGCGAGTTACGGAATTGACCGGTGCTTCCGGGAAATACCCCTCGGAAATTACTGCCGAAGAGTTGCTGAACAAGCGTTTTCAAAGCTATAAGTTAAATGAGCTGAAGGATGAAGAAGGTAATCCGCTGAGTCTCAGCAATTTGGAGAAGCTGGAACTCGTGAATATCCGCTATACCATGGGGCTCACAGCGTATCGAAGCTACGAGAGCACCGTTGTTGTGACACACGTGAAGGATGAGACCCGAGTCGACATTCTCGAGAATCAGGCAAAGTTGCTCGGTGTCAACTGTGAGCAGACCACGGAGCGTGTCTATAACGATGCGGTTCCGTTCTCATCGCTGATCGGATATGTCGGTAAAGTGCCGGATGAGCAGTTAAAAGAGTTGCGCGAAAAGAATCCGGACTACAGTCTCAGCGATACCATAGGACGCACCGGCATAGAAGAGTACATGGAGCAGGATCTGCACGGCAAAAAAGGCTCCCGTACCATGTATGTCGATAACGTCGGCCACGTGATGGAAGTGGAGAGTGAGACCGAACCGGTCGCGGGTAACGATGTGTACCTCTCAATCGACCGTGACTTACAGGTCGGTATCTATCATCAGCTCGAGCAGCATCTCGCTGGTATACTCGCCGCAAAGCTGGTGAATGAGGACAATCCGAACAACGATACCACGGACTCAACGGCACGCCTCATTCCGATTAAGGATGCTTACTACCAGCTGATCGGAAACAATGTACTCTCTCTGGATCACATCAAGGGCGAGTCTGCGAGTGAGACCGAGCGTTTTATCGCGGAGCGTCTTCGCAGCTACGGGGAGAGTTCTTTGGCCGCGATGCGATCCCAACTCATGGATTCCGCCCCGCTCAATATGGCGGAACTTCCGAACGATCAGCGCGCATTTCTCTATTTCCTCTATACCTATCTCGCTTCTTCGGAGAGCGGTATTGTTGAGAAAGATCAGATTGACAGCAGCAAAGATTACTATGCCCGTTGGAAGGCAGACTCCATTTCGCTGCGCGAATTCCTCCAGGACGGTATTAAAGACGGTTGGATCAACACCACCGCAGTGAAGGGAGTCAAAAAATACGCGGGAGCGGAAGAAGTCTATCAGGCTTTGATCGATTCTTCGCTGGAAGAACTGAAGAGTAATTCCGACTTTGAAAAGCTGCTCTGCCAATACATGATACGAAATAATTTGGTCGGCGGAAGAGAACTTTGTCTCGCGCTCTTCGATCAAGGCGTGCTGGAGCCGGATCCCGCCGCACAGGCCGCCCTTGCTTCAAACGGTCCCGCCTACGCTTACAGCTATTTTGTACAGCTCGTGTCGGATTTGAAAATCACACCGGCTCAGCTTGCGCTGGATCCCTGTACGGCGGGCTGTGTCGTGACCGATGTCACAACCGGTAAGGTAAAAGCGCTGGTATCCTATCCGGGGTACGACAACAATCGTCTGACCAACACGATGGACGCACGTTACTACACGCGCCTCGTACAAGACGAATCCCTTCCGCTTTACAACAACGCGACGCAGGCGAGAAAAGCGCCGGGTTCTACCTTTAAGCCCATCATTGCGATTGCGGCACTTGAGGAAAATGTAGTCGGTCTCACCGATATCATTAATTGTACCGGTATTTACGATGAGATTACGCCGCCGCTTCACTGTTGGATCTATCCGGGACGTCACGGACTCCAGAACATCGAGTCCGGTATCCGAAATTCCTGTAACTCTTTCTTTGCGGATCTCGGTCATCGTTTCGCGACGAATGCGCAGGGCGAGTATGACCCGGGGCTTGGCATGGAGCGCCTCAGCAAGTATGCGATCATGTTTGGTTTGGACCAGAAGTCCGGTGTTGAAATTATCGAGAACGATCCCATGATTTCGAATCAGAGCCCGGAGCAGTCGGCCATCGGACAGGGTACGAACTCCTTTGCCAACGTACAACTTTCTCGCTATGTGACGGCGCTCGCCAACCGCGGCACGGTCTTTAATCTCTCGGTCTTGGATCGTGTGACGGACTGGCAGGGAGAGGCCATCCGGAGTTACGAACCCAATGTCATTAAGACCATGGACGTAAAAGCGGAGAACTGGGACGTCGTACAGCGCGGTATGCGCGGGGTGGTCGAGTCCGGTTCGGCAAGCCGTATTTTTAAGGGCCTTGAAGTCAACATCGCCGGAAAAACCGGTACCGCACAGGAGTCCAAGACCAGAGCAAACCACGCTTTCTTCATTTCGTTCGGTCCTTATGAGAACCCGAGCCTTGCGGTCACGGTCAACATACCCTACGGTTACACTTCGGCAAACGCGGCTTCCGTGGCCAAGGATGTTTATCGGCTCTGCTTCGGCTATACGAATGTGGATGAGGTTCTGAACGCAGGTGCGCAACGCGCAAGCGATGCACGGATTGAGGATTAAAAAACTTGAAGATTTTTGACAATTTAGCTAAAAATACTGGAAATATTACCGGTTTTCCGTTAGAATTTGAGGAGGCGTGCGCGGAATGGATGTAAAACATTTTTTGAGAGCGTTTTCATTCCGCTTGCTCTTTGCGGTCTGCGCGCTGAATGTCATAGGTATTTTGGCAATCAACAGCGCAACGAATCAGAGCATGGCCTATGTCGGGCGTCAGGCGACCGGAATGGCACTCGGCATAGCGGTCATTGCACTGATATGCTTTGTGCCCTATCAAAAATTGCTGCGCTATGCGGTGCTGGTATTTGCGATATGTGCAATTCTGCTGCTCATGGTGCGCTTTTTCGGAAGAAGCGTCAACGGCGCGAAGCGCTGGGTCGTACTGCCGGGAGTCGGACAGGTGCAACCTTCCGAGTTTGCCAAAATCGGTGTTGTGATGTTTTTTGCCTGGCTGCTCGGAAAGAATCGCGAGAGTGTTAACGAACCTCGTTTTTTGCTACTGTTTGCGGCGTTCGCGATGATTCCGATCGGTCTCATCAGTTCGGAGCCGGATCTCTCGACAACGATAGTCGTGACAGTCAGCATACTTGCCATGCTCTTTGCGGCAGAGCTCAGCTATCGCTGGATCGGGCTTTCCATGTTGGTTGCGGTTCCCTTCGGTCTGAGTACCTTGTTTCTCTTGCAAAGAGGCATGGTGCCGTTCCTAAAGGATTATCAGGTGCGGCGTATTTTGGCCTTTCTTTACCCGGCTAAGTATGCGGATGCAAACTGGCAGCAGGACAACTCTATTATGGCTATCGGCTCGGGACAGCTCTTCGGCAAGGGCCTGAACAATAACACCTTGGCTTCCGTTAAAAGCGGAAACTTCCTCTCGGAGGAACAGACAGACTTTATTTTTGCTGTCATCGGGGAGGAAATGGGCTTTGTCGGTTGCCTTCTGGTGCTGTTGCTCTATGCGATTTTGGTTTACGAGTGTTTTTATCTCGCGGGAAAGGCGCGTGACATGGAGGGGCGTATTATTTGCACCGGAGTCGGTGCGCTGATTGCGTTCCAAGGCTTCAGCAACATTGCGGTGGCGACCGGTATTTTCCCAAACACAGGTCTTACGCTTCCGTTTATCAGTTACGGAGTCAGCTCACTGCTCGCCTTTTACGTGCAAATTGGCTTGGTAATCAATGTCGGACTGCAACGGCGGGATATCGTACACGAAGATGACATGCCGCGCGGCAGAGTCGGCTTTGGGGGAAGATACCGCTGAGCAATCTTTCAAAGAAAGAATGAGGAAATGGCAGTATGAATATCGGATTGATTGCACATGATGCAAAAAAGAAGTTGATGCAGAACTTTTGTGTTGCTTACCGCGGAATACTTGCGAAGCATACGCTGTTCGCAACCGGAACCACGGGACGTCTCGTGGAGGAGGTCACGAATTTAACGGTTCACAAGTATCTTGCGGGACATCTGGGAGGCGAGCAGCAGCTCGGTGCCCAGATTGAAGACAATGATCTGGATCTCGTTATTTTTCTTCGTGATCCTTTGCAGCCGAAGCCGCACGAACCCAACGTCGGCAATGTGCTCAGACTTTGCGATATTCATAACATCCCGGTTGCCACCAATCTTGCAACCGCGGAACTGCTGATTAAATCCATGGAGCGTGGCGAGTTTGAATTCCGAAATTACTACAGGCGCTGAGTACGGCGGAAGCCGGAGAAGGGCAAACAGAAGGCGAAAAAAGCGAGGATTACCGCTCCTTCGCCTGTTGCTTCTGCTCTGTTTGATTTGCGGAGTTCTGGCCTATCGCGAGTTCGGGATGCGGTTTTCAAAGCGCTATGCGGCGGCGGAAGACGGCACGGCACTACTGAAGAGCACAAATCCGAGCTCGGTGCTAGTCCCCTTTGCCGCGGACTTGGCGGTACCCGAAGCGGAGAGCGGCAGCGAGTATCTGACGGACGTGCGCGCCGAAGGAGTCCTTCTGATTGACGGGACCAACAAAAAAAGTCTGCTCTCACGCAATGCCTACACACGAATGAATCCGGCATCGACGACGAAAATCATGCCCTGTTTGATTGCACTCGAAGATTCGGAGATTCATATGGACGATCTCTGGACGGCCGGACCGGAAATTGTGGTCTCGGAACCCGGCGCAAGCATGGGCGGCTTTCAGCAGGGAGATCAGCTGACAGCGGAGCAGGTGCTCTATTGTCTCATGGTGCGATCCGGCGCGGATGCCGCGAATATGGTCGCAACACGCGTCGCGGGCAGCGAAGAGGCTTTCGTCGAGAAAATGAACGAGCGCGCGAAAGAGCTCGGCGCAACCGGGACGCACTTCACCAATTCGCACGGTCTTACGGATCCCAATCACTACACAACGCCTTACGATCTCTATCTCATTCTTCACGAGGCGATGAAATACCCGGAATTTCGTAAGTTGGCAAGCGAGAAGCTCTATGTCGCGGACTATGTGGATGCGGCCGGACAGGCCGTGCAGAAAAAATGGTTCAGCACCAACTATTATCTGGTCGGCAAGGCAAAACTTCCGACGGGATTTTCGGTTGTCGCAGCCAAGACGGGAACTACCATGGCGGCAGGCGCCTGCCTTGCGCAGCTCAGCGCCTCCGAGTCCGGAAGAGAGTATTATTCGATTGTGCTGAAATCACCGAATCACGATACCTTATATCAAGACACCAGCTTGTTGCTCCAAAAAAGCGCACAAGTGCATTGAACTTTTTGGGGCACTAACGTATAATTATCATAACAGAAAGATACCAAGGAGGTAGAAACATGGTTGAGATTATTGTGGGCGTCAAGGGGAAGGGAAAAACCAAGCGTCTTCTTGAGATGGCAAATGAGGCTGTTAAGGACGCAAAGGGCACGGTTGTCTACCTTGATAAGAGCGCAAAGCACATGTATGAGCTCAGCAATAAGATTCGCTTGATCAATGTGAATGACTTTGACATCATGAGCAGTGACGGCTTTACCGGTTTCGTCTCCGGCATCATTTCACAGGATCATGATTTGGAGACCATGTTCCTCGATAGCTTCCTCAAGCTCGCAAACCTTGAGGGCGGCGATATCACCCCGGTGATTGATGCGCTTGAGAAGATTGGTGAGAAGTACAACGTTAAGTTTGTGCTCAGTGTCTCGATGGATGCTGCGGATCTTCCGGAGAATGCAAAGAAAGACGTTGTCGTCGCACTCTAAAACAGAGTCGATTCAATACTTTACGGGCAGCCCTTTCGGGCTGTCCGTACTTGTGTATGGGCTTTTTCGCACAAGCGGAGGTGCTTTTGGAGAATCAAAAGAAAGCGAAACAGGAGCGCCATAGAACCGTAAGACCGGAGCACTTTTTCCTGTTTGGCGGTATCCTTTATCTTGCCTTGATTATTGTCGCACCGTTTATGAAGAAACATCCGCGCATCGTCACGGTAGAACCCGGAGAAATCGTAAGTAACACCGATTACACGGGTATCATACTGAGAGATGAGCAGCTTGAGACGGCTCCGCGCAGCGGTTATCCGGTTTATTATCTGAGGGAAGCGCGCGGCTGTCGGAAATCGCATCTATGCGTTGACGTCGACGGATGTGACCCCCCTGCTTCAGAGCAGTTTATCGGGGAACAACGCGCTGGATGCCGATAACATCCATGAAATTAAAAACCGTCTTTCGTCCTATCGCAAAAGCTATGACAGAGACCAGTTTATTCAAAACTATGCCGCAGAGGACAATATTCAGTCTCTGCTTTCTTCCTATGCATCTCTGAGTCTTCTGGACAATTTGGATGCCGAGATGAAAAAACAGGGCATCGAGCTTACGGATGTGAGCGCTCCGCTGGCGGGTGTCGTTTCGTTTCATGTCGATTCCTACAGTGCAAAGGGATTGACCGAAGACGATATCAGCGCGAGTCTCTTTGAACAGAGTACCATGAAGCAAGACGCTGCCATGCAGGGGACAAAGGGACAAAACAACTATGTCAATGCGGGAGATGTGGTATATCGCATTGTTCCTTCGGAAGAATGGAAGGTGATTTTTCCGCTCGGCGAGAAGGAGACAAGGGAGAACACCAAGAGTCTTCGAGTTAATTTTATCGGCAGCAATATCAGCATGAGCGGGGACTACCATGAGGTACACGACAAGGACGAAAGCAGCAAAAAGCGTTACGGTGTCCTAACCTTCCAGCGCTACATGATTCATTTTTTGGAGGACCGCTTTGTTTCTTTTCGCATTGTCGAAGGAAGCAAGGACGGGCTCAAGGTGCAGAAAAGTGCGCTCACGAAGAAAAAGTTCTACGCGATTCCTCTCATCTATTTGACGCGAGGAGGAGCGAACAACGGGAATGTAGTGCATCGCCTGAAGATTGAAAACGGTCAGGAACAGGCGAGCGATGTGCCTGTCACTGTCGTGGATCGCGATGACGATTATTTCTATATCAGCATGGATGGCGGCTCCGGTTTGCAGGAGGGAGATCAGCTGATCAATGATGCGCGAGATCAAAAATTTCAGGTCGGCGCAACGGGAGAAATCATCGGCGTGTACAGCGTGACAGCCGGCGTCGCGGAATTTCGAAAAGTCAAAATCATCGAGGAAAACGATGAATACGCCATTGTACACCGCGATATCAGCGGCAGCATCAGTCCCTACGACCGCATTCTGTTAAACGGCAGCGAGGGGCGTGATGGAGCATTGATTTATTGAGGAGGGACTATGCTGAGTCAGAACTTAAGGGAAGTGGAAAGCAATATCAATACTGCCTGCGAACGGGTCGGGAGAGCACGGGAGAGTGTAACTCTGATTGCGGTGAGCAAAACGCAGCCGGTCTCTGCGATTGAGGAGGCATATGCCCTGGGGATTCGTGATTTCGGCGAAAATAAGGTCAAGGAAATGCTCGGAAAGGAGCCCCAACTCCCTGCGGATATTCGTTGGCACATCATCGGACATCTGCAGACAAATAAGGTTAAGTCCGTTCTCTCCAATACAGTTTTAATTCATTCTTTGGATTCGCTTAAGCTTTTGGACGCGGTCGATTTTGAGGCCATGAAACAGAAAATTACCGTAGAAGGTTTGCTCGAAGTTAATGTGGCCGAGGAAGAAAGCAAGTTCGGATTTCATCCATCCGAACTATGGGAGCTGTTGACCCGCCTTCGCCAGTATAAAAATTTAAAGATTCGGGGACTTATGACCGTTGCGCCGTTTACGACGAATCCGGAAGATAATCGCGAGATATTTAAAAAAATGAAAGAAATATCCATTGACACAAAGTGGAATACACTGGATAATATCAGTATGGATATTTTGTCTATGGGTATGACCGGAGATTACAGCGTCGCAATTGAGGAGGGTGCCACCATGGTTCGGGTGGGCACAGGGTTATTCGGCGCTCGAGCATAAGGGGAGGTTCTGAAATGGGTTTCTTTAGCACAATCAAAGAGAAGTTCGGCGGAAGTTTTGGCGGCGGCGATGACGGAATGGATCCGGATGAGGAGATTTACGGAACCTACGGCGAAGTCGATGAGTTCATCGGGGACGACGATTACGGTCAGGAGTATATCGAAGACGAGGAAGATGACGGAATTGGCGGCAGCAACCCCTTCGGCGGAGTAGACCGTGTTTCCGCTTATCAGGGCAGAAAGAATACCTCGACGCAGAAGCATTCGTCTGCGGCTGCAAACCGGAGCTCCAAGGTTTCGCTTGTGTCGCGCGGCGGTTGCGATAACATCGCAATGATGCAGCCCCGTTCGTTCGAAGACAAAGAAATGTTTGAGGCTGTCAGTAATCTTCGTGACCAGGGCCGTGTTATCATCCTGAACTTAGAGAGCTGCGATGCCACAACCCGAATGAACTTCTATACCTATGCGATGGGACTTTGTGCCGGTGTGGACGGTAAGATGGGTCAGGTTTCCGAGTCCATTTTCATTATCGCTCCGCGTAATATCACGCTTTCCGGTGCACTCACTTCGGGAGAGAGTCAGGCAGATCCCCTGATGCAGGCGCGCTCTGTCTGATGACTGACAGAGAGTTACAGCTGTTTCGAAATCGACTGTCGGATCTCGCCGGACAGTGCGAGGATAGAAACATTGCGACGCACACCCACTTTTTAACCGTGGAAGAGCAGCGACTTGCAGAACAGTTTATATTGAACGTCGACGGAGTCCATGTGATATCCGACGGCGTTTTTTGTGATGCGGAGAGAAAGCTGCTCTTTTTTTTGCCTTCTTATTTAGAAGAAGCGCCGGCGGAAGAGATTGCTTGCTTTCGTATTGAGCCCCGTGCCGCAAAGTTTGCGGAAGCACTGTCTCACCGAGATTTTCTCGGCGCATTGATGGGACTTGGCATAAAACGAGAAATGCTCGGTGATCTTGCGGTAACGGAGAATTGTGCCCAGCTGGTAGCACTCTCTGCCGTCCGAGAGGTCTTACTTCGTGAGCTGACGGAAGTAAAACATACAAAGGTTCGAGTCATTGAAATCGACCGAGATGAACTTTCGGCGGTGAGACGCACGGAAATCCGCAGTGTCAATGCGGCTTCGATGCGTGCGGATGTTTTGATTGCCGCAGTCTGGCGCTTATCGAGGACGCAGGCCAAAGAGTCCTTCGCGAGAGGAGAGGTCTTTCGAAACGGAATTGAACTAAGCAACCCTTCCGCCGAATTGAAAGCGGAAGATTTTGTGAGTCTCCGCGGGAAGGGGAAGTTTAAGCTGTGCGGCACCGAAGCGCGTGTTACCAAGAGCGGACGCCTGTATGTCGACATCGCTTACTATATTTAATTCGGAAGGATGGCTTATATGGCAGAGTTAAAAAGAAATACCGCTTCCAAAATCGGAATGAGAGTACTCTATTTTGCAATCGCAGCCCTTTGTGTCTGTTTGGATCAGGGGAGTAAGTTCCTTGCATTGCACCATCTGCCGCTCGGCAAGGCGAGGCCCTTTATCCCGGGCTTTCTAGAGTTCCTCCGCATTGAGAACCGAGGCGCTGCCTTCGGTGTCTTACAGGGACAGATATTCTTTTTCTTTGTGATTACGGCGGTGATTCTTCTGCTGATTCTGTATGTGCTCCATCGCCTTCCCGCAGAGCGCAGATATCTGTTATTGGTTGCGAATCTTGCCTTTCTGACCGGTGGTGCGGTCGTCAATTTGTAGGATAGGCTCTCGCGCGGTTCCGTGGTTGATTTTTTGTCATTTAATCCGATCTAGTTTCCGGTATTTAATGTCGCGGACATCTTCGTGACGGGTTCTGCCTTTGCCTTTGTTCTGCTGTTTTGCTTCTACTATAAGGAAGAAGAATTCACGTTTTTGCGATAAAGGAGGTCCGCTTGGAGCAGCTTATCATACAGGAAGAACTGAGCGGAAAACGATTGGATCAGCTTGTCAGCTTACTCTTTCCTTCGCTCACGCGTGCGCATGCGCAGAAGCTGATCAAAGAGGGGGCGGTTTTGGTCAATGAGAAGCCGCGAAAACCTGCTTATGCGGTGATGACCGGTGAGCTGCTTACAGTTGAGCTCCCCGAACCTGAGGAATTGGAAGTTCTGCCGGAGGATATTCCGCTGGATATCTTATATGAAGACAGCGATGTCATTCTGGTAAACAAGCCGAAGGGGATGGTGGTTCATCCGGCTGCGGGACATGCGAGCGGAACCCTGGTCAATGCGCTCTTATATCATTGTAAGGACAGCTTGTCCGGTATTAACGGCATTCTGCGTCCCGGCATTGTACATCGCATTGACAAGGACACGACCGGTGTCATCATTGCATGTAAGAATGACAGGGCGCATCAGTGCATTGCGGCACAGCTCAAAGAGCACAGCATCACCCGACAGTATTTGGCGATTGCCCAAGGGGTTATCCGAGAAGACGAGGGAACGGTGGATGCTCCGCTGGGGCGAGATCCGGAAAATCGAAAGAAAATGAAGAGCGGTCTCCCCGGCGGTAAGCATGCCGTCACGCACTTTCGTGTGTTGGAACGTTTTTCCGCTGCAAGCTATATAAGCTGCCGCTTGGAAACCGGCAGAACACACCAGATTCGCGTGCATCTCGCTTCATTGGGGCACCCTTTGCTCGGAGATACCGTTTACGGAAGTCAAAAAAATCCCTATCATTTGGAAGGGCAATGCCTTCATGCAGCTGTGTTGGGATTTCGACATCCCGCGGACGGTCGATATCTCGAGTTCGCCGCACCCTTGCCGGATTATTTTGAAGAGCTGCTGTGCAAACTCCGGAAGAAAGCTTAGATTTACCTTTTCCTCGTAAAATGTTACAATAGAGTCAGAAAGAAACCACTATTTTTAGCATTTCTGTGGAGGTGCCTTATGGAGACAAAGAGAATCATTACCTTGGGACGCGAGACCGGAAGCGGCGGTCACAAAATCGGCGAAATGCTTGCGGAGAAGCTCGGTGTAAAGTGCTATGACAAGGAGTTGCTGGACCGCGCGGCAAAGGAGAGCGGTCTTTGCCGTGAACTTTTGGAGTCGAATGATGAGAAGCCGACCAACAGCTTTCTCTACTCTTTGGTCATGGATACCTATTCCCTCGGTTATTCTTCTTCGCCTTATGTGGACATGCCGATTAATCAGAAGATTTTTCTCGCGCAGTTTGATTCGATTCGCAATCTCGCACAGCAGGAGAGTTGTGTCATTGTAGGACGTTGCGCGGACTATGCGCTGGACGGCATGCAGGGCGTGCTCTCGGTCTTTATTTCCGCAGAAGAGGAAGATAAGATTACGCGGGTGCAGGCTTACCAGGGCGGCAACATCAGCCGCGACAAAGCACGAGAAATTATGCTGAAGACCGACAAGCGCCGCTCCAGCTATTATAACTATTACTCAAACAAGCGTTGGGGAGATTCCAGAAGCTACGATCTCTGCATCAACAGCAGTAAGTTCGGCTTGGAAGGTGCAGTTGAGATTATCCTCGATAGCTTAAAGAAGGAAGAGGAATTCCGGAATGGCCGCAGATGAAAAGACCGAGCGCGAGCAATACCTGAAAGAGCTTGCGCGTCTCAAGTCGCTACGAAGCAAACAAAATGATGAAAAGAAGGACGCGGCGGATACAGCCGCGTCTCTTCCTGTTTCCGGAAAAGATACAAAGAATCCGGAAAGGACCGCCGGCACGCGCCAAGAATCGAATTTGACCCTTCAGCGTCTCAGGGATGCCGCGCTTGCCGAGTCGCCGACAAAAGAAGCAGAGATACCGCTTCAGCGCATGCGCGATGCCGCGGCGAAAGAAAGCGCGAAGCGAGAAGCGGACAGCACCTTTGAGCGTCTGAAGGCAGAGGCGCTTTTACAAAAGCAAGCGGAGCGTGCTGCCCGGACAGAAGAGAAGGCTTCAACGGAGGTCGTTGTGGATCCGGAAGAGGAAGGCGTTGAGACGGATTCCGAGGATGCACTGAGCAAGATGCAGCACAGGGCAGAGTCCTTACTTGCGGGGTTTCGGAAACCAAAGAGAGAAACAGAGGATGAGCTTCCCGAAGCGGAAGCGGACGAGCCGGAGGGTCGGGACGTCATGGCAAAATCGGCAACGCGCAACTCACGGAATAAGAACTCGCGTGATAGCAACGCGGCGCGCCGTAAGACAGCGAAACCGGCAGCCGGGGCGGGAGAGAAGAAAAAGAAGGGTAAGAAGAGTCCCATTCTGATTTTCATCGCGTTGCTATCCTGCTTTCTTGTGGCATGGGGGGCAAAAAATCTACTGCTGGGACAGAAGACCCATGCGAGCGGTTATTATACCGTAGCCGTATTCGGCGTGGACTCTCGAAACGGCAATCTCGGAAAGGACGCTCTTTCCGACGTGAATATGTTGGTCTCTCTGAATAAAGAGACCGGAGACATACGCATCTGCAGCATTTACCGTGACACCTTTATGCAGATTGATAAGTCCGGAAAACACCACAAGTTCAATGAAGCTTATTTCAAAGGCGGCCCGGAACAAGCACTCTGGATGATACGCTATAATCTCGATATACAGCCGGATGACTATATCACCTTCAATTGGAAGGCTGTGGTGGATGCGGTCAACATCATGGGCGGCGTCGACATTGAAATTACGCCGGCGGAATTTAAATATATCAATTCTTTTATCACCGAGACGGTAAAGTCAACCGGAATCGGATCGGTACAGTTGACACATCCGGGCATGAATCACTTGGACGGTGTGCAGGCGGTTGCCTATGCGAGATTGCGACTTATGGATACGGACTACAATCGCACCGAGCGTCAGCGGAAGGTGGTCTCGCTCTTAATGGATAAAATACGCGCTGCGGATACCGCAAAGCGGATTGAACTTGTGACTTCCGTTCTCCCGGAAACCAAGACCAGCATGGGCTTGGATGATGTGTTGGCGTATGCCAAGGATATTAAAAAGTACCATATCGCAGAGACTTCCGGTTTCCCCTTTGAGCGAGACGCGATTTGGATTGAGAAAAAGGACTGTGTCGTTCCGATCACGCTGGAAAGTAACGTCATCAGCCTGCATCAATTCTTGTTCCAAGAGGAAAATTACCAACCGAGCGCATCCGTGCGAGAGGTCAGCGATTATATCGTCAAAAAGACCGGTTTGAAGGGCAAAGGAAAGTCTGCGGAAATTCAGACGGACAAGCCGGGTGCGGTTGGGAATACCGGTGAAGTGAAGGAGAAAAACAAAAAGAGCTCGACAACAGAGCAAGCAGCGGAAGAGAAGGGGAGTAAGTCGAGTTCCGCCGCTGCAGAGAGCTCTGCGGCTGAGACGAGCAGCGCCGCGAGTACGGAGGCAGAGACAACGGTAGCGACAACGGAAAGCACTAAGAAAAAGCACAGCGAAGCCGCTTCGAAGACGAGCGAAAGTATCGAGGAAAGCAGCGCCGGTAAGGTGAAGCCGAAGAGTAGTGAAAAGGACAATGAGAGTGTTGTGGGACCCGGCGCCTCGATTCGAGAGACAAAGGAGAGTGCCACGAGTGCGGCCGAAACCGAGGTCGTCGGACCCGGTGCAGGGCTTCCGGCAAATTAATCATGAAAACAGCGGAGCATACAAGCTCCGCTGTTTTTATGCATTCATATTTGAATATAACAATATATTAGCGAATATACATTTTGTGATTTATAATATGCGAAAATATATACGGTATTTTGAAGCATAATATGCATTAATTAAGCGAAAAATGCAATGGTGATGAATGTAATATTCGTTATCCCCGTCGATTTTATGTGCTTAAGCGTCATAATAATACATATATACAAATAAATATGCGCAATAATATGTAATAGATTCACGGATGGATCGATTGAAACACGAGAAAGAATCTAGTTTTAAATACTAGTTGACCTAGGCAATGAAATGACTTACGATAAAGGAAATTTCAAGCTTAACGTTTCGTTCCTATTTCAGGAGGGCATATATGTCGGAAGAATTACAGTTGTCGGTTCATCAAAGGGAATTGGAAGTTCCGTTGATTCAGGGAGGCATGGGAGTCGGTGTATCTCTGGAACGGCTTGCGGGTAGTGTTGCTGCTTGCGGCGCTATGGGCTGCATCAGTACGGCGGATTGCGGTTACCGTGAACCTGACTTTTATAAGAACCCGGAGGAAGCCAATCTGCGTGCGTTGCGGAAGGAAATCTCCGACGCGCGCGATATTTCCGGTGGCAAAGGTCTGCTTGCAATCAATGCCATGGTCGCAACACAGCAATTTGCGGATGCTGTGAAAACAGCGGTTTCTGCCGGCATTGACGCAGTTATTTCCGGTGCAGGTTTGCCCCTGCAACTGCCGGAGTTGGTGCCGGAAGGAAGCGCACTTATTGCACCCATTGTTTCCGGCGGAAGAGCCGCAAAATTAATTCTACAGTCTTGGATGAACAAATATCATCGCTTTCCTGATTTCATTGTATTGGAAGGTTCTAAGGCCGGTGGTCATCTCGGTTTCAAAGAGGAGGATTTGCTCTCCGGTGAAACGCCCTCTCTCGCGAATTTACTGAAAGATGTACTCGAGAATATCCGTCCGTTTGTGGATGCCGCTAAGAGGAACATTCCGGTGTTTTGCGCCGGAGGTGTATGGGATCAGAATGACATTCAAAGTCTCACCGAACAGGGCGCGGCCGGGGTGCAGATGGCAACTCGCTTTATCGCGACCGAGGAATGCGATGCTTCTCAGGCCTATAAGGATGTATTGCTCGGCGCAAAGCGCGAGGATGTTTCCATTATTCACAGTCCGGTCGGTATGCCCGGCAGAGCGGTGCACACGCCTTTGCTGAAGCGACTCGTGGATACCGGGCGTATCCCGCCGAATCATTGCTCGCGCTGCATTAAGAAGTGTAATCCCGCGCAGGTTCCGTTCTGTATTACAAATGCGCTGATTGAAGCCGTCAAGGGCAATCTGGAAGCGGGGCTTTTCTTTACAGGCGAGAACGTGGGAAAGATGAAGCAGATGACCACAGTCCCGGCACTGATCAAAGAACTCGGATATTGATTATTTTGAACCATCTAATTTTGAAGCAAGCGGGCACTCGGAATGACACCGAGCGCCCGCTTACTTTTCTTCCCGAAACATGTGAAATACCCAGAATGAAACATAAACATATTATGTAAACCAATTACTCTTCCGTTACGCTTGCCGGATCTCTTGGGAGTGAGAATGCGTGCTCCGCAAAATGAGACCTCCGGTTCGGTCAGAATAAAACGAGAGAATCAATTAAATAAAAAATAATAGAATCATATGAGAATCATAAAATAGAAGCAAAATAGTTACATCATTGCAATCATTACATCATAGCAAGAGCACATGACGGCATGATGGTACATGACGACAGGATTTTACGCCGAAGCGATACACCGATGCAGCTGTAATGTACAATCAGCCGTCAGGTACGGAAAACAACGGTTCACGGAGCTGTACGGCGTTTTCCGGTATCGGTATGGGAAAATCATGTTTAAGCAAGAAATAAATGCGGACAGATACCTTTGAGCAGTCGGAACGGTCAAGTGTAATCTGCATTGCAGGATGATTGCAGAGCAAACGCGCATTTGAAGCTGCGTTACGATGACATTACAAGCAAAATCAACCGAATCAGATGAAAATATCATAAAGATTGTAAGCATGGATTGAATCAAGAGATAAGAAACTTGTCTGAGAGCAGTGGACAGTGTTATATAACTATTCGCGAAATGCTTGTTTAACGAACAGTTATGAGTTATACTATAGCCGAAGGGGGAATTTGTCTCTATGGCAAACAATTCAACGCAAACAAACAACTATTTTACGGAGCTGGATCGCGCGAACATCCTGCGTTTGCGTGAACTGCTCGCAGAACTTCCGGACTACTGCAGAACCTATCTCCGCGGCATTGAGCCGAGGACACAGTCCAGAACGCGAATTGCTTATGCTTATGATTTGCGCGTATTCTTTCAATATCTGATGCGGGAAAATCCGATTGCGGCGCGTTGCGGCAGTGCCAAGGAAATTCCGCTCTCTCTCCTGGAAAAACTGCATTCAACCGATTTGGAGGAATACATGGAGTATTTGAAATATCGTCCCACCGAGCAAGGGGACGGTATGTTGAACCAAGTGACCGGGATCAAGCGAAAACTCTCCTCTCTGCGCAGCTTCTACAAGTATCTCTACCAAAAAGAAATGATTGAGAGCAACCCGGCGGATCGAGTGCTTCTCCCCAAATTACATGAGAAGGAAATTATCCGCCTCGATGTCGATGAAATTGCGGATCTGCTCGACCAAATTGAATCCGGCGAAAAACTGAGCGAGCGCCAAAGGCGCTATCATGAAAAGACTAAGTTGCGGGATTTGGCGCTGATTACCTTACTGCTCGGAACCGGTATTCGTGTCTCCGAATGTGTCGGTCTCAACCTCTCGGATGTCGATTTTAAGAACGACGGTATCCGTGTTCACCGAAAAGGCGGGAAGGAACAAATTGTCTACTTCGGGGATGAAGTCGAGGAAGCCCTGCTTAACTATATGGAGGAACGCATGGCGCTGCAGTCCGAGGACTTTGAGGAACAAGCACTCTTTCTCTCACTGCAGCAAAAGCGTTTATCGGTTCGGAGCATTGAAAAGCTGGTCAAAAAGTACGCGCTGGTCGCAGCCCCGTTAAAGCATATTACACCGCATAAACTGCGAAGTACTTACGGCACCACGCTCTATCGTGAAACCGGGGATATTTATCTGGTCGCGGATGTTCTGGGACACAGTGATGTCAACACGACCAAAAAGCATTATGCGGCCATTCAGGAAGATCACAGGCGCAGCGCTCGCAACAAGGTAAGATTGCGCGAAAACTAAACATACGGACAGGCACAGGAGTAACAGATCCTTGTGCTTGTCCGTATATTGTTTTACTCACTTGCAAGTTTCTCTTCCACAGGCTCCAAAACAGTCAGGAAGCAACCGGGATAAAGGCGTGTCGTCTCATCGATGCCGTTGACACGGCAGAGTTCCTCCACATAGAGCTCATTCGAGCGATACAGTCCCTGATTATAGCGCGTCGCAAAATCGGAAAGCGTATCTCCCATTCTGATTTTGACGGAGCGATAGCGATAGGCTTCGCTGTGGTTTGCCATCTCGCCGGCACGCGCAACCGAGGCACGGCCTGCGAAAAAGGCAAGGAAAAAGAGTATCAGGAGCAAAAGACCGCGCAGTCCCAGCTTCTTACTCTTCTGCTTCCGGACGATACGTCCGTAAGTCCGTTTGTTTTCAAATTGCTGCTTATGATTCCCGTAAGTGATCTGGCGCATGGCTTCCTCCTTCGAAACTTTGTTCTTGAACATCTGTTTGTATCCTATCACACGAACGGAAGTTCGGCAAGAGGGAATCGAACAAAATTTCGCGAACAATCGTTTGCTTTTTCAGGAGCTGCGTGGTAAACTTTTAACTGTAAAGTTGAAGAATCCGGAGGAAAGTCTATGAGCCGTGATAGCATATCGGAAAAACAACGGGAAATTCTTACGTATATCAAAGAGTGTATTTTGAAGAAAGGCTATCCGCCGTCCGTTCGGGAAATTTGTACGGCGGTCAAGCTTCGCTCAACCTCTTCGGTTCATGCGCATCTCGGCGCGCTTGAGGAAGCCGGCTTCATTCGTCGAGATCCGGCGAAGCCCCGCACCATTGAGATTGTCGATGAGGAGTTCAATCTCTCCCGCCGTGAAGTGGTCAATGTTCCTATTTTGGGACGTGTTGCCGCAGGCGTTCCGATTTTTGCCGAGCAGAACATCAGTGACTACTTCCCCATTCCGGCGGAGAATCTGCCGAACCAGGAGACCTTTATGCTGCAGGTGCAGGGCAACTCCATGACCAAAATCGGTATTCTGGACGGGGATTTGGTGATTGTCGCACGGCAGTCCACGGCGCGTAACGGTGAAATTGTGGTTGCCCTCGTCGAAGACGGCGCGACCGTAAAGCGCTTTTACAAGGAGAACGGGCACTATCGCCTTCAGCCGGAGAACGATGCGCTGGAGCCGATTATCGTGAAGGATGTCACCGTGCTCGGCAAGGTAATCGCATTGTACCGCAGTCTATAAATTCTATTGTACACAGAAAAAAGCAGCCGCACTCGCTGATATGTACCCAGAATTCTGGACACATTGTCTATCGTTAGGCACCGCAACTGGATGCTATCCTGTATTGTACAGGAGGCATCCAGTTTGTTTTCTTCTGGATTCTCCTGTTGTTATAGTAATCGATATAATCATCGACTGCAGTAACAAATTCCTCAAAGGACTTGAACTCTTGCTCATGTCCATAGAACATCTCATTCTTCATCCGACCAAAGAACGACTCCATAATGCCGTTATCATGGCAATTCCCCTTTCTGGACATCGACTGTGTGATGCCATGCTTCTCAAGCTCGGTTCGATAGTAGGCGTGCTGATACTGCCAGCCCTGATCTGAATGCATAATCAAGCCTGTTAACTTTGGGAACTTTGCAAATGCCTTATCCAGCATGTCCTTGATCTGTTCCATATTAGGATGCAGCGAAACATTGTACGAGATAATCTCGTTCCCGCACATGTCGAGGATCGGAGAAAAGTAGCACTTCCCCCATCCCATGTTGAACTGAGATACGTCTGTTGTCCATTTCTCGAGGGGTGTGTCTGAAATAAAATCCTGTTTAAGGAGATTGTCAGCGGTCTTGCCCACCTCACCTTTGTAAGAATGATACTTCTCCTTCGGACGCTTGCCGAGCAGTTCCATGTCGTGCATGAGCCGCTGAACACGCTTGTGATTGACCTCAAATCCACGATTATGCAGCTCCGCCGTAATTCGGCGGACACCATATCGCTGCCGGTTCTCATCGTAAATTCTGCGGATCTCTGCGGAAAGACCTGCATTCCTGAGAGCAACTGTGTCTGTCCTACCAAGTTCATAGTAGTAGGTGGACCGGGACATTCCCATTGCTGTCAGCAGGTACTTCAGTTTGTATCCTCTGTCGCGGAGTTCTTTGATGATCGCTGCTTTCTCGCCTTGAGTCGCGCAGCTTCCTTTTCTTCTCTCAAGGCGATCTCTTTTTTTATTACTTCGTTCTCGGCCTTAATCAAGGCGTTCTCTTCACGAAGCCGGAGGAGCTCCTCGTATTCACTCTCCTGGAGTTTTCTGGGATTGTTGATATTTACTTTCTTCATCTTCGCAGGATCCTTTGACTTGCGGCCTTTCTTCTTACTTACAAGTCCATTGTACCCGTAAATCTTATATTTTTGCACCCAGTTATAGAGCAGACGGCTCTCAATGCCGGCCTCTAGCGCAACGGACTGTGCCGTCCTCCCGGCGAGAACCTTTGTGATTAGCTTCAGTTTCTCTTCAGGCGTCCACGGATGCTGCTTTCCATGCTTTAGGACCTGGGAGCCATTTGCCTTTTCGGCACGAGCCCATCGACGAATCATGGCGTGAAAGTTACCCGGATCGTTATAACCCTCCGGTGTCGCTGGCCATTTCCCCTGTCGATACAGGTCGACACACATCTTCTTGAATTCATAATCATAGCGCATGATAAAACCCTCCTTACTGTGACACTTTCGTGTCCAGTAAAGAGGGTACATATCAATATAGCACCACCAGAAAGCCGCTTTTATTCGTCTCTCTCTATTTAGACCTCTATGATCCCTAAGCATGGCTCTGAGTCTTGCATTTACACCTCCTTCAATCTGATTGTTTGTTGAAGGAATCTTCTCAATTGTACGCAATAACTCCTCATCCAAGTATGTAAATAGCGTCCCGTCACGAATCAATTGTATAAGCGAGTTTCGAGCCTTGACAAGGCGTTCATGAGTCGGTCGACGTTGACCATTCTCGTCTATTG
>ERZ773214.717-NODE-717-length-20539-cov-18.076645_pt1 | contig 20539 bp, 15 predicted proteins | sample MGYA00511238_ERZ773214 | MGnify/ENA primary metagenome ERZ773214 (study PRJEB29015, sample SAMEA2738157) | human oral metagenome | biome: human oral; feature: human-associated habitat; material: saliva | place: China | collected 2259 ... | reverse complement strand
CCTCGGACCAGCCGTGCACGCGCTGGAGGATCAGGGGGATCATGACGGCGAGGCCGACCTGGGACGCGAGTGCGCCGAGCCTCGCCAGGATCGCCGAGGGCATGCCTGGGCGCGACACGAAGGTGCCGCGCGGGAGGAGACGGGGGAGCGCCCACACCGTGATGACCGCGCCGAGGGCGAAGACACCGAATTGCGCGACGGGCGAGGCGAGGGCTCCTGCGAGCTGAAGCAGCATGACCCCGACGCCGACGAGCCCGGCATCACGAGACAGGGCCGCGAGGACGGGGGAGCGCTGTCCCTGCGCGGTCGGCACGGAACGCAGGACGTAGGCGATGGGAAGGGCTGCGATCAGCACGAGGAGGGGAACGACGCCGAAGACGTAGCGCCAGCCCCACTCCTGGGTGACGTGACCGGCGATCGCGGGGCCGACCAGGGAGGGAAGCACCCACGCCAGGGAGAAAGATGCGAAGAACGTGGGGCGGTGCCGAGGGGAGGCAACCGAGCCCACGAGCACGTAGAGCGGGACGATGAGGAGGCCACCCCCCAGCCCCTGCAGCGCGCGCCCGACGACGAAGACGATGACGTGTGAGCCGACGGTGCACACCAGCAGGCCGACTGCGAAGAGCACCAGCCCCGCGAGCAGGACGACACGGGGGCCCTTCCAATCGGCCAGGGCGCCCGCGACCACGGTGGCGCTCAGCTGCGTGGCCAGTGCCGCCCCCGATGCGATCGGGTACCAGGGCGCCGCGTTAAAAGACTCGACGACGACCGGCATGATCGTCGTGGCGGCGAGCTCCTCGAAGGCCACGAGGGTAATGAGAAGCACGGACCCGATGGCCAAGCCAATTTCGGACGGGGCCCACGAGGCGCGGGCGGGGGAGGAGGAATCGGCGGCGGGCATGTTGACTATCCTACTCACGGCACACGCGACTCTTCGGACGTCAGGCGTACAATGACACTGCCGCCGCCTGTCTCGCGGATGGTAACTACGAAAGGAATCACAGTGCTTCGCACTCACAACATTGGAACTCTCGGCACCGACCTGGTTGGTCAGACCGTGACGCTCACCGGTTGGGTGGACCGCCGCCGCGATCATGGTGGCGTCGCCTTCATCGACCTGCGTGACGCCTCCGGCATCGCCCAGGTGGTCGTGCGCGACGAGCGCGTCGCCCACGAGCTGCGCTCCGAGTTCGTCCTGAAGGTCACTGGCGAGGTCTGCGCACGCCCCGAGGGCAATGAGAACCCCCATCTGGCCACCGGCGCCATCGAGGTCATGGGTGACGACATCGAGATCCTCAACACCAGCGCGCCTCTACCCTTCCAGGTCTCCTCCAGTGCTGAAGATTCCGGCAACGTGGGTGAGGAAACTCGCCTAAAGTACCGCTACCTCGACCTGCGCCGCGAACCCGAGCAGTACGCGATCCGTCTGCGCTCCAAGGTATCGCGCGCCGCCCGTGAGGCGCTTTACGCTCGCGACTTCGTCGAGATCGAGACCCCGACCCTGACGCGTTCGACCCCCGAGGGTGCCCGCGACTTCATCGTCCCTGCCCGTCTGTCCCCGGGTTCCTGGTACGCCCTGCCTCAGTCGCCCCAGCTCTTCAAGCAGCTGCTCATGGTGGCAGGTATGGAGCGCTACTTTCAGATCGCGCGCTGCTATCGCGACGAGGATTTCCGCGCCGATCGCCAGCCCGAGTTCACCCAGCTTGACATCGAGATGAGCTTCGTGGACCAAGACGACGTCATCGAGGTCGCCGAGGACGTTTTGAAGAACGTCTGGGCGCTCATCGGTTATGATCTGTCCACGCCGATCCCGCGCATGACCTACAAGGATGCGATGGAGCGTTACGGCTCCGATAAGCCTGACCTGCGTTTCGGCCTGGAGCTGACCGAACTCACCGAGTACTTCAAGGACACGACGTTCCGTGTATTCCAGGCGCCGTATGTTGGCGCCGTCGTCATGCCCGGTGGCGGCTCGCAGCCGCGTCGCACCTTCGACAAGTGGCAGGAGTGGGCCAAGGCGCGCGGCGCCAAGGGCCTGGCCTACGTCACGATCGCCGAGGATGGCACGCTGGGCGGACCCGTGGCCAAGAACATCACCGAGGCCGAACGCGAGGGCCTGGCGGCCGCCACCGGCGCCAAGCCCGGTGACTGCATCTTCTTCGCAGCAGGCAAGCCCACCCCCTCGCGCGAGCTGCTCGGCGCTGCCCGCCTGGAGATCGGCAAGCGCTGCGACCTCATTGATCCCGACGCCTGGGCCTTCACCTGGGTCGTGGACGCCCCGCTCTTTAAGCCCACCGGCGATGCCGAGGCCGAGGGCGATGTCGCGCTGGGCCACAGCGCGTGGACGGCTGTCCACCACGCCTTCACCTCGCCCAAGCCCGAGTGGATCGACTCCTTCGACAAGGACCCGGGCAACGCGCTGGCCTACGCCTACGACATCGTCTGCAACGGCAACGAGATCGGCGGCGGCTCCATCCGTATCCACCGCCGTGATATCCAGAACCGCGTGTTCAACGTGATGGGCATCGGCGAGGAGGAAGCCCAGACGCAGTTCGGCTTCCTGCTGGACGCCTTCAAGTACGGCGCCCCGCCGCACGGCGGCGTCGCCTTCGGCTGGGACCGCATCGTCTCTCTGCTGACGAAGTCCGATTCCATCCGCGACGTCATCGCCTTCCCGAAGTCCGGCGGCGGTTTCGACCCGCTGACCGAGGCCCCGGCCCCGATTACGCCCGCGCAGCGTAAGGAAGCTGGCGTCGATGCGAAGCCGAAGAAGCGCGGCGAGGAAGAGTCCGAGGATTCCGACAAGTGATTCTTCGCTCGTGACCTTGTCCACGGAACCCCCATCGGTTACCCACCGGTGGGGGTTTCGTGCACAATAGGGGTATGTCGTACGTCGAGATGCACCCTGAGAATCCGCAGGCACGTCTGGTCAACACGGTCGTTGACCTGCTGGAACGCGGCGGCACGATCGCGCTGCCCACCGACTCTGGCTACGCGATCGCCACGAAGGCGGGCAACAAGGCGGGTATGGACACGATCCGTGCCATCCGTAAGCTCGATGACAAGCACAACTTCTCGCTGCTGTGCCACTCGTTTGCGCAGCTGGGCGAACTCGTGATCATCGATAATCGCGAGTTCCGCACCATGAAGGCGCTGACCCCGGGACCCTACACGTTCATCCTGCGTGGGACCAAGGAGGTCCCACGCATCATGCTCAACAAGAAAAAGCACACGGTGGGCGTGCGCATCCCCGATCATGTCATCACGCAGGCGATCGTGGAGGCCCTGGGCGAACCCCTGGCATGCTCGACGCTCATCATGCCGGGCGAGGATGAGCCCTTGACCGACGGCTTCGACGTGGATGATCGCATCGGACACCAGGTCGACCTTGTCGTCGTGGGACCCGTGGGCGTCGCCGAGCCGACCACAGTCATCGACTTCGCCGGCGGGGACGCCGTTGTTGCGCGCGTGGGCGCCGGCGACGTCTCGCTCTTCGACTGACCGCGTGGCCTTCGAGCAGACCTCTTTTTCGCGCACCGGTTTTTGCCGGCTGCGCTGGGAGGCGTCGGACGGGATTTATCGTTACGCCGACGGGCTCCCGATCGTCGGACCGCGCCTTGTCATTGACGGGATCGACGCTGTTCGCGTGACCTTCCAGTGGGGAGCCCAGGCTGCTGCTGACTGCTATGTCATCCTCAATACGATCACTGATCGGGCGCGCGAACACATCGACGACTTTTGCATGTCGATAGGGCCGGGACGCTCGGATGCTCGGGCGCTTGTGTGCGCGCTTCCTGCGGATGCGATCCTCAGCTATCAAACGGTGATCGTGGGTCCGTGGGGCCTTGACCCCGGGGTACTTACGGACATGGGGGAGTGGATCCGCTTCCTCAAGGATGCGCGCCCTGATAAATCGAATCCCTTGAGAGTCGTGAACGGGCGAGGCGCTGCTGCCTCGCTCTTCGTCGGGCCCGATGCGCGGGTGGTGTGGCCGTCGGAGGATCTGTCTGCTCCCAAGATGCGTGCGGTGCGTGAACAGAACATCGCAGCGGATGTGAGCGCGCGGCTCTCTGTCGCGCGCCAGCATGATGTGATCGTTCATGACGGCGACGCGGATCCGACGTGTACGCTCATCCTTTTCGACGGCGAGATCTGGCGAGGCAACGGTGTCGGCTGGCTGACGCGGCGCTATCCCGGCCTGCGCGTCGTGACGATCGACGCCGGAGATCTGGGCGCGCGCGAGGCGGAGTTGACCAACGTGAACAGTGTCGTGGCACTGCTACGGACAGTGTGCGACGAGGCTGGGGCGGGGCCTGTGATGGTCGCCGGCCAATCCTACGGTGGCCTCGCCGCACTCGAGGCCGGTCTGCGATCGGATGTACCCGTCGACGAGTTTGTCGCTCAATCACCGTCTCTGTGGTGGGGAGGTGCGCGACGAGGCGTTGGTGAGGGGACGCTGATGGGCGACCTGCGCGTCGGATTGGTGAAGCCGCGCCAGGGTGTGCGGCTACGGCTGCAGGTGGGCACGCTGGAAGAGACGATGCATCCAGTGGTGGATGGATGCGCGCAGCTCCTGGATCGCCTGGGCGTGGCGGTTGAACTCGACCACTATCGAAGCGGCCACGACGTGGCATGGTGGCGCGAAGGCCTCGTGCGCGCCCTTGATGAATGGGACGCTCTCACATGCTGACCAGGACAGAGACATCCCAGGTCAATGTCTAGTCTATAGGTTAGGCTTACCTATGCACCTGATAAGATCGACTGAATTGAGGCACTCGTGCACCTGTCGACGCGAATTCGCGCCATCGTCGGCGTCGCTCTGACCGCTCTCGCACTGGGAGCATGCTCATCCAACCAGCCTGCCCCGGCCTCGTCCCCCGAGGCATCCGAGGCCGCCGAGACCTCGGCGACGCGCACCGTCACCGACGCATCCGGTCAGGAAGTGACCCTGCCGTCGCACCCCAGCCGCGTCGTCACGCTCTCTGAGCCGACGACCGACAACGCGCTCGCCCTGGGCGTCACCCCGATCGGCGTCGTCTCCGGCCGCGGCCAGCAGACGGTCCCCAACTACCTGCTTGATCGTGCGGGTGATATCCCGATCCTGGGCTCCATCGGCACCCCCAACCTTGAGGCCATCGGTGCGGCGCACCCGGATCTCATCCTCGTTGACGGCACATCGGTGAAGAACAACGACACTGAGACACTGACCGCGCTGGCTCAGATCGCGCCCGTCTTCTTCACGACGCAAAAGGGTGGCGACTGGCGCGAGACCTTCACGCTGACGGCCGACGCGCTCGGCGTTGCCGACCAGGCGCAGGCCAAGCTCGCGGAATTTGATCAGCACGTTGCATCCGTTAGCGCCCGCCTGAAGGACGCCGGCTACCTCGATCAGACCTACTCGGTCGTGCGTTGGCAGGGCGATAGCGCCGGCCTCATCCTCAAGGAGCTGCCCGCCGGCCAGGCCCTGAGTGCGCTTGGTATGAAGCGTCCCGCGAACCAGGACCGTGACGGCGAGGGCCACTCCGAGCCCGTCTCGCTGGAAAACATTGATCAGATCGACGCTGACTGGATCTTCTTTGGCACCCTGGGTAAGTCCTCGGTGAACAACCCCTCTGCCGGTGGTAACACGGGTGTCGAGGCATCGGCCGCCGCCCTGGAAGAGGCGAAGAACACCGTCGGTTTTGACTCCCTCGGTGCCGTGAAGGCGAACCACGTGATCCCCGTTGACGGTTCCCTGTGGACCTCCGCCGGTGGATACCTCCTCATGGACGGCATCATCTCGAACATCGAGGCCCAGTTCGTCCCGGCCTCCTGATGTCGAAGGCCAAACGATCCGGGTTGATGACCTGACATGACGACACGTCGCATCACCAGCGTCGCCATTGCTTGTGCAGTGGCGGCGCTGGTGCTTGCCATCGTGGCGACGGCCTCCCTCGCGCTCGGTTCGCGTCAGATTGCTCCCGCCGTCGTGTGGGACGCACTTGTGCACGGTGGCGTCAGTCAGGACGCCCAGGTGGTCACGCAACTGCGCGTTCCCCGTACGCTTGCCGCGCTTGTCATCGGTGGAGCGCTGGGGCTGGCGGGATCCATCATGCAGGCGATGACTCGCAATCCTCTCGCCGATCCCGGCGTTCTTGGTATCAATGTGGGCGCCGCATTCGTCGTGGTGACGGTAACGGCTGCGACAGGAGTCACGACGCGCATGGGAACGCTGGTTGCTTCGCTTCTTGGAGCGGGGGTAGCAGCAGCCCTCGTTTTTGCTGTGTCGGGTAGTGGTGGGGGATCGCGTTCCCGTTTGGCGTTGGCGGGTATCGCGGTCTCCGCTGCTCTCGCGTCGCTCACGCAGGCGGTCCTGGCGGCAAACCAGTTCGCATTCAACGAATTCCGTTACTGGGCATCCGGCTCCCTGGAAGGGGTCGATATGGCCTCCGTGGTTGCCGCCGGGGCAGTTATCGCGTGTGGCGGCGTTGTTGCTGCGCTTATCTCCTCGGCTCTTGGCGTCCTCGCTATCGGTGAGGATACCGCGGTGAGCCTCGGTGTGCGTGTGCGCCTCATTCGTACTCTCGGTGTCGTGGCCGTTACGGCCCTCGCTGGCGGGGCGACGGCGCTTGGCGGGCCGCTCACCTTTGTGGGTCTCGCCGTTCCGCTCTTGGTGCGACGCGTTGTGGGTGCTCGGCAGGGGACGATTGCGCTGTGGTCACTGATCGTTGGTGCCGTGTGGGTGTGTGCCGCCGATGTCGTGTCGCGGCTCATCGTCGCGCCTTCTGAGGTGCCCGTCGGCATCATCGTCGCCCTCATCGGTGCTCCCTTCTTTGTGATCGGTGCCCGTGGAAGGGGGATGTCGTGACGCGTGAGCATCATCGGTATGTGACCGTGGCGCGAGCGGGCTTCTCGTTGCGCGTCCATCGGCGCAGCGCCGCCGTTGTGCTGATCGGCTTCGTTCTTCTCCTCGCTTTGTCCGTGTATTCGCTGACGCTGGGCGACTACGGGCTGACCGCTGCCGACTCGTTCCGTCGCCTGATCGGCGACGGTGGTCCCCGTGATGACTTCCTGGGCGTCTACTTTGTTCAGTCCGTGCGCCTGCCTCGCATGCTGGCCGCAGTCGCGGTTGGGTGTGCGTTGGGTATCGCGGGGCGCATTTTCCAGACGATCTCGGGCAATCCTCTGGGAAGTCCGGATATCGTCGGGCTGTCGACGGGATGCGCCACCGGTGCGCTGATCGCCATCATCATTCTGGGCTCCAGCCCGGCTGTGACGGGCGTCGGGGCGTTGATCGGTGGCTTGGTGTCTGGGGTGTTTATCCTTGCCTGTGCGGGTGGCATGCGAGTGACGGGCATGCGTGTCGTTCTTGTCGGAATTGGCTGCTCGGCTGCACTGCGTGCGGTGAATTCGCTGCTGATTGTGAAAGCGCCTCTGGAAGCAGCGCAGCGTGCGCAGCTGTGGAGCGCAGGATCATTTTCTGGAGTGACGTTTGCTCGATTGTTACCGCTTGGGGTGCTCTTAGGCGTTGTGGTGTTCATTTGCGTGGCCGCTGCGGTGCCGTTGGGGCTCGTCGCGATGGGGGATGATATTGCGACTGGTCTCGGCGTGAGGGTGCGTCGTGTGCGCGTTCTTCTTATCGTTGTGGCCATTGTGCTGGTCGCCTGTGCGACGGCGGTTGCTGGGCCGATTGCGTTCGTTGCGCTGTCTGCTCCGCATGTGGCGCATCGTTTGTGCGGTGGTGGGGGAGTTGGCTTCGCCTCGTGTGCCGTTGTTGGGGCGTTGCTGGTCCTGGCGTCTGATGTCTGCGCGCAGCGCCTGTTTGCTCCGGCTGAGCTTCCCGTCGGTGTCGTGACGGGTGTTCTGGGAGGTTTGTATCTCCTGTGGTTGTTGATTCGTGAGGTGAGATCGTGACAGAGACCGTTACGAGGCAGGGGCTCACTGCCCGGGACATCGTCGTGGGCTATGGGAAAAACGATCCGATTTTGGAAGGTCTGTCGCTGGACGTGCTCACTGGGGAGCTCACGGTCATCGTCGGCCCCAATGCGTGCGGAAAATCGACGCTTCTGCGCTCGCTGGCGCGCGTCCTTGACGTGCGCTGCGGTGTGGTGGAACTTGATGGTCGCAGCGTTGCGGATATTAACCAGAAGGCGCTCGCGCGGCGACTTGGTCTGCTCGCCCAGTCGTCCGTCGCTCCGGGCGACATGCTCGTTGAGGACTTAGTGGCGCGGGGGCGTTACCCCTACCAGTCGCTCCTGCGTCAGTGGAGTCGTGAGGATGACGAGGCCGTGGCACGAGCGATGGAAGATGCAGGGATCGCGGCTTTGGCGGGGCGTCGCGTTGGGGAGCTTTCTGGCGGGCAGCGTCAGCGCGTATGGATTGCGATGGCGCTGGCGCAGTCTACTGAGATTCTGCTGTTGGATGAGCCAACGACCTACCTGGATCTGAACCATCAACTCGAGGTGTTGCGCCTTGCGGAGCGCCTGCAGCGTGCAGGTACGACGGTCGTCGCTGTGTTGCATGACCTGCATCTGGCATTCCGATATGCCACTCACCTCGTTTTTATGAAAGACGGGCAGATCGTGGCGCAGGGTGCGCCTACCAGGGTGGTAACGCCAGATCTGGTGGAGCTGGTTTTTGGAGTCGCGTGCCGCATCATCGATGATCCTGAGACGGGAGCTCCACTGGTCATTCCTCGTCGTTGAGGGGTGTTGTGCGTCTGAATATCTCAAATGTTGACCAGCGGGTCATCAGTGAGCATGATTGTTCGATAATATTGCTCACAGTCGTTCAGGAATAATCGCATAAAACCAGGTAAAATCAGGTGTTGAGTAGGTGTGCCACGAATTTGCTTGTTGCTCGCAATTACATCTTGGACGCAAGGCAATAGTATGGTTCATGTGGCGAGTGGTTACTCGGACACTGACATGATCGTTCTGCGCGTGACAGCGCCGATCGGTCGAGACTATCCCAGACAGAAGGAGGCGAATACGCATGACGACACACGTGTGCTCACAAAGCCGGGGGCTTCGTATGTCCATGCTTGCGCTGACCGCCTCTGCTTGTGTTGTCGGCGGAATGTTTGTCTCGGTTTCTCCTGCCTACAGCGTGGATGGAATCGGTGATGGTGTGGCGCAGTGTGTGACCGCTTCCGAAGAAGGGGCGTCGATCATCGCGTCGTCGGTCGTCGCCAGCGGTTCGCAGCTGCATGTGGAAGGTGCTGGTTGGGGCCCCTCGTCGGATGACACCCTGGGTTTCGTTATCGTGACGCTTGATGATGGGCAGGAGCAGCGTCCTGACGATGTTGTGCTTCCGTCGTGGGCTCCCGTGTCAGTGACGCGCAACAAGGCTGCATGGTCGGTAGCAAAGGTCGACGCTGACGGAGCTTTTTCCATTGATCTTGATCTGCCTACCTCATGGGCTGCTGGTTCCTCTCATCAGGTCATGATCGGTGACGGTGTGACGGGTAACTACGTCCAGGTTGAGGTGACGGTCGTCGAATCCGCTGCCGAGGCGCGTTCCTGTTCACTGAATCCCACTGAGCCGACAACCGCGGACGTCGTCGAGCCGAGCGGTGATGATACTGTGGCGCCGACACCTGACCCTGCGACTGACAATGCTGCCGCGGATGCGCCCGCAGATCCCTTCGATCCTGCTGGTGAGGATACTGCCGCGACGACTAATGGTGAGACGACTGCTTCTGCATCCCAGTCGATCGCCCCGGTGGCCGCTCAGACGCAGACGTCTGCGCCTTCGCGCGCGGACGATGCTCCCTCGTCTGCGTCTTCTCCCTCGCCTTCGTCGACCCCGTCGTCTGTGGGGGGCGCGTTCTCGGCCCAGGCTTCGACATCTTCGTCCGGTGGAGCCGCAACCGGCAGCGACCCGACGCCCGAGCCTTCCACCTCTTCGGAGCAGCAGAGTGTGTCCGCATCGCAGATTGGCCCCAAAGCGCACTCCGAGCAACAGGCGTCGAATCAGGCTGCCCGCGAGCAGGAGTCGCGTTTGAATGGCTGGATCCTCGCAGGTGGTGGCCTGCTTGCGCTTCTCGGCGCAATCGTGACGGTCAGTATTGTTCGACGTTCGCACGGTTAGCTGCGCTAATTTCGCCTCACCTGGTGGATCGCACTACGAATACTTGCATTAACCGATTGGTGTGCGTTGGAATTTAGCATTCACGCGTCACGCCTGTTACTCTTGTTCCACAACAATTGCGTCTGAGGATTAAATCACTAAGGAGAACGGTATGCAGCACGCACGGGCTACTTCTGCCCTTGCCGCGCGCGGGCTTGCGGGGCGCAGTCGCTTGATGAGCCTTTTGATGGGCCTGAGCCTGTTCGCTGCCATTGCGCTTGCGATACCCGGATTTGCCGCTCGAGCGGACGGTAATAACGATTTGATTCCCGTCCCGAACACGACGTTTACCGTCACGATCGAGCATGGCTCGTCGTTCGAGTCGTCCTACGGAGCAACCGGCTACTGGGGTGTCATGCTCGATTCGGGTCGCGTGACACCGGTTGAGAAGCCGACCTATGAGCGTAATGGTGAGAAGGTGACCGTCACGGCCGATGACGTGTGGGTTGCCACCGCTCCGGACAACTACACCCTGACCGTTCCAGTTCCCAACGGCAAGAACAACGTCGAGGGCATCACCTGGGAGCCCGGCACGAACCACACGGTGACCGTGCTGATGTTCAAGGAAGGCCGTTCGCTCGTCGACGGTGACCCGGTGACCTACAACGTGCGCGTGTATCAGCCCGCTAGTGACACTGCGTACCCGGCTCACAGCGAAGACAATCGTCACGATCCGGTCCCGACCGCGGATCCGACGCACGACAATATCGACGATCCGCTTCCGACCCCCGCGCCTACGACGGAACCGACCGCTGATCCTGCGCCTGCGCCTGAACCGACGACGGAGCCTAGCTCTGATCCTGCGCCTGCGCCCAACACGGAGCAGCCTCCGGCCCCTCAGCCCGACGATCCGCAGCTGCCCGCTGTGCGTCCCGCCACGACTCCCTCTGCAACGCCGACGCCCACCCCGTCTGCGAGCGCATCCGCCGCAGCTTCGCAGCCGTCCGATACCCCGGTGTCGCCCATTACGGACGTGTCCCAGCTCACTGACGCCAACAAGGGTGGCGTGAGTGCTGCTTTCACCGGCGGACAGCTGACGATTAACGTTCCTTCGGATAAGGCCGTTGCTGGTGACTGGGTGAGTGCGAACATTATGCAGACCGGTGAGGCTCGCTGGCTCCAGGTCGAAGACTCCAACCAGGTGTCCATGGACGTGACGGGCCTGCCGATGGGCGATTACAAGGTCGTCGTGGCTAACCGCCAGCATGAACTGGTCGGCTGGGCAGAGTTCAAGGTCGCGTCGACCGTGGCCGCCGCTGGTACCGGTTCCTCGGTGGATGCGTCGGGTGGCGTGAAGCTGCACGCGGAGATGCTCTCCTCCTCGCTTGCGGGCAACGAGTCTGAAAGCCTCAACGGCTACCTGCTGGGAGCCGGGGCTTGCATGCTGATCCTCGGTGGCCTCGTGGTCGTCCAGGTTCTCTCCGGTCCTAAGATCGGGTCCTCCTCGAATGGAATCACTCTGTCCTAAGCTAGGTTTCATGGATCTGTTTGATTCTGAATCTGTCGACGAGTCGGGCGTGCCTGCTTTCAACGCGGGCGCGCCCCTCGCCGTTCGTATGCGCCCGACGACCCTCGATGAGGTGGTCGGTCAGTCTCACCTGCTCGGTGAAGGGGCGCCGCTGCGCCGCCTTCTCTCGCCCGGTTCGAGTGATGGTGTCGCCGTCTCCTCCGTCGTGCTGTGGGGTCCGCCGGGAACGGGCAAGACGACCCTCGCTTATCTGATTGCGCGCGCGTCCGGGCGCCGTTTCATTGAGCTGTCCGCAGTGTCCTCCGGTGTCAGCGACGTCCGGCGAGTTGTGGATGATGCGCGTCGAACCCTGGCCAGCGGGGGAGAAGAGACGATTCTGTTCGTCGACGAGGTGCATCGCTTTTCCAAGTCGCAGCAGGATTCGCTGCTTCCGGCGGTTGAGAATCGCTGGGTGGTGCTCGTCGCGGCGACGACCGAGAATCCGTCGTTCTCGGTTATTTCGCCGCTTCTCTCGCGCTCGCTCCTGCTGACGCTGAGGCCCCTGGATTCAGACGCGATTGAGGGATTGATCCGCCGTGCGCTGGCGGATGAGCGCGGTCTCGCTGGGCGCTTCTCCATCACAGACGAGGCCGTGGCTGGCCTCGTGCGTCTGGCGGGTTCGGATGCGCGCAAGTCCTTGACGCTCCTCGAGGCGGCGGCCGGCGTGGCCAGTGACGACGGCTCTGGTGAGATCACTGTCGCGAGCGTCGAAGCGGCAGCCAACCAGGCCCTCGTTCGATGGAGCAAGGATCAGCACTACGATGTGGCCAGTGCGTTCATCAAGTCGATGCGCGGCTCTGACGTTGACGCTTCCCTTCACTACTTGGCTCGCATGATCGAGGCAGGGGAAGATCCGCGTTTCATCGCGCGGCGCATCATGATCGCTGCGTCCGAGGAAATCGGCATGGCCGCTCCCGAGGTGCTCACCACCTGCGTGAGTGTCGCACAGGGCGTCGCGCTTATCGGCATGCCCGAGGCGCGTCTGCTCCTCGCTCAGGCGGTCGTCGCTGTCGCGACAGCCCCGAAGTCGAACGCGACCTATCTGGCGATTGACCGCGCCATCGCTGATGTTCGCGCCGGGCGTGGGGGAGCGGTGCCCGAACATTTGCGCGACGCGCACTACGCCGGCGCGAAGACTCTGGGCCATGGCGACGGGTACCTCTACGCGCACGATCACCCCCACCATGTCGCCGCGCAGCAGTACCTGCCGGACGACTTGGAAGGCACGCAGTACTACGAGCCGACGGAGAATGGGCATGAGGCGATGCTCACGAAGCGGCTCGGCGTGATTCGCAATCTGCTGAAAAGACGCTAGGATGTAACAGTTGTCCGCACCAGCGGGCACCTGGGGCCTTAGCCGACGGACCAAACCGGTCCTGGAGTTGGCCCCATGCCGGGATTCCCGGCATGACATGAGAAACAGGAAGAAGAAACATGGCAACGAATCGTTCCCGCAAGCAGGTGCGCGAGTCCCGCGCCCTCGGTCTGGCCCTGACCCCCAAGGCCGTTCGCTACTTCGAGAAGCGCCCCTACGGCCCCGGTGAGCACGGCCGCACCCGCCGCCGCCAGGATTCCGACTACGCCGTTCGACTGAAGGAAAAGCAGCGTCTGCGCGCTCAGTACGGCATCCGCGAGTCGCAGCTGCGCCGCGCCTTCGAAGAGGCCCGTCGCACCGCCGGCCTGACCGGTGAGAACCTGGTCGAGCTGCTCGAGATGCGTCTTGACGCCCTCGTCCTGCGCGCTGGCTTCGCCCGCACCATCCAGCAGGCCCGCCAGTTCGTCGTGCACCGTCACATCCTCGTTGACGGCAAGGTCGTCGACCGTCCCTCGTACCGCGTGAAGCCCGGCCAGACCCTGCAGGTCAAGCCGAAGTCGCAGACCACGGTTCCCTTCGAGATCGCCGCTGAGGGTATCCACCGCGACGTGCTGCCCGCCGTCCCCGAGTACCTGGATGTCGAGCTGTCCCGCCTCAAGGCGACCCTGGTGCGTCGCCCCAAGCGTGCTGAGGTCCCCGTGACCGTTGACGTCCAGATGGTCGTCGAGCACTACTCGCGCTGACACTAGTCAACTCCGCGCCCCCGAGCGTTGCTCGGGGGCGCGGTTTTTTCTTTCATTCCACTGTCCGATTGCGCGCGCCGATGTGTCGCGAACGGCGCCAACCGTCTAACATGGGGGACTATGCGTACGTCTGAAATCCGCACCCGCTGGCTCGACTACTTCGAGAAGCAGGGTCATGAGATCTGTCCTTCCGTTTCCCTGGTCTCGCCCGAGCCGTCGATCCTTTTCACGATTGCCGGCATGGTTCCGTTCATCCCCTACATCATGGGCGTTGAGCCTGCGCCGTGGCCCAGGGCCGCGTCGGTGCAGAAGTGCATCCGTACGAACGACATCGATAACGTCGGCAAGACGACGCGTCACGGTACCTTCTTCCAGATGAACGGCAACTTCTCCTTCGGCGATTACTTCAAGGAAGGCGCCATTAACTTCGCGTGGGACCTGCTGACCGGTTCACGCGACGAGGGCAAGTATGGCCTCGATGGAGATCGCTTCTGGGTGACGATTTGGGACCAGGACGAGGAAGCTTTCAACGTTCTGACGAAGCAGATCGGCATGGACCCGGCTCACATCGTGCGCCTGCCTCGCGTCGAAAACTTCTGGGACACCGGCCAGCCGGGTCCTGCCGGCCCCTGCGCCGAGTGGCACTACGACCGTGGCCCCGCCTACGGCCCCGAGGCCGTGGGTGGCACTGTGGATCCGGGCGGCGACCGCTACCTCGAGGTGTGGAACCTGGTCTTCGACCAGTACATGCGCGGCGAGGGTACCGGCAAGGACTACCCGCTGCTGGGCGAGCTGGACAAGAAGGCCATTGATACGGGCGCTGGCCTCGAACGTCTCGCGTTCGTCATGCAGGACAAGCCCAACATGTACGAGATTGACGAGGTATTCCCCGTCATTGAGGCCGCCATGCAGATGAGCGGTAAGCGTTACGGGCTGGGCGCTGCGGGTCCCGAGGCCGGTGCCGCTTACGATGATGACGTGCGTATGCGCGTCGTGGCCGACCACGTGCGGTCCTCCCTGATGCTCATTGGAGACGGGGTGCGTCCTGGCAACGATGGTCGCGGCTACGTGCTGCGCCGCCTGATCCGTCGCGCGGTCCGCTCCATGCGCCTGCTCGGTGTTGATGAGGCGACCATGCCGACGCTGCTGACCGCGTCCAAGGACGCCATGAAGGCCTCGTACCCGGAGCTGGAGACCAACTGGAAGACGATCTCTGAGGTCGCCTACGCGGAGGAAGAGGCCTTCCGTCGCACTCTGAGCACCGGCACCACGATCCTGGACGCCGCCGTGGCCACCGCCAAGGAGTCGAAGGGCGCACCCATGATTTCGGGTGAGTCGGCCTTCTCGCTGCACGACACCTACGGCTTCCCGATCGACCTGACCCTCGAGATGGCCGCCGAGCAGGGCGTGTCCGTCGACGAGGAGGGCTTCCGCACACTCATGGCCGAGCAGAAGGAGCGTGCTCGCGCCGACGCGCGCTCGAAGAAGACCGGCCACACGGATGTGCGTATCTTCCACGACATCGAAAAGGCGATGGGCGGCGGCTCGACGTTCCTGGGCTACACGGAGCAGGCTGCTGAGGCCACCGTTGAGGCTTTGCTTGTCGATGGTGTGGCGGCTCCGGCTGCCAGTGCTCCCGCCGAAGTTGAGGTTATCCTCGATCGCACTCCGTTCTATGCTGAGATGGGTGGCCAGCTCGCCGACCACGGCACCATTCGCCTTGCTGGTGGCGGTGTTGTCGAGGTCCACGACGTTCAGGCACCGATTCGTGGCCTGAGCGTACACCGTGGCACCCTCACCGAGGGCAGCATGACGGTGGGCGAGAAGGCGTACGCCGAGATCGACGGCGAGCGTCGTCTCGCCATTGCGCGTGCTCACACCGCGACCCACATGGTGTACGCAGGCCTGCGTAACGTCGTGTCGGAGGACCTCACCCAGGCGGGTTCGGAGAACTCGCCGTCGCGTCTGCGTTTCGACTTCCGCCATGGGTCCGCTCTTGAGGGCTCGCAGCTGAGCGACATTGAGGCTCTCGTCAACGAGAAGCTTGCCGAGGATCTGGCCGTGACCACCGAGGTCATGAGTATCGATGCCGCGCGTGAAGCCGGCGCGATCGCACTGTTTGGTGAGAAGTACGGTTCCGAGGTTCGCGTCGTCACGATCGGTGATGGCTTTGACCGCGAGCTGTGCGGTGGTACGCACGTCCCGACGACCGGCCACATCGGCCGCGTGACCCTCCTCGGTGAAGGCTCGGTGGCTTCGGGCGTGCGTCGCATCGAGGCCCTCGTCGGCACCGGCGCGTACGAGTTCCAGGCCAAGGAACACGCGCTCGTCAACCAGCTCTCTCAGCTTGTGGGCGGCCGTTCCGATGAGCTGCCCGAGCGCATCGAGTCGCTGCTGGCGAAGCTGCGCGAGTCCGAGAAGGAGCTCGAGAAGGTCCGCACAGCCCAGGCCCTGAGCCAGGGCGCCGATCTGGCAGCTTCCGCGAAGGCCGTCGGTCCCGTGACCCTCGTCGCCTCAGCAGTTGGTGAGATGCCGTCTGCGGATGCTCTGCGTACCCTTGCGCTCGATGTGCGCGACCGCCTCGGCAACGAGCGTGGAACCGTCGTCGCCCTCGGTGGCATCGTCGGCGGTAAGCCCTCGCTTGTCGTCGCGACGAATGAGGCAGCGCGTGAGACCTCGGTGAAGGCTGGCGCTCTGGTTCGCGCCGTCGGCAAGTACATGGGCGGTGGCGGCGGTGGCCGTGACGACATCGCTCAGGGCGGCGGTAGTAAGCCCGAGGGCATCGCGGACGCGATCGATGCGATCCGCAAGGAAATCGAGGCTCTGTGAGTATTCGTCGGGGTATTCGTATCGGCGTGGACGTCGGCACCGTGCGTGTCGGCGTCAGCCGGTGCGACCCCGACGGCATTCTCACGATGCCTGTTGAAACCCTTCACAGGGCTCCCGATCTGTCCGATCTTGATCGCTTGGCCGACATCGTACGTAGCCACGACGCGATCGAAGTGATCGTTGGACTTCCTCGGCATTTGCGTGGGGGAGAGGGGATCTCTGCGAAGGGTGCGCGCAAGTACGCGCGCCGCATCAAGAAGCTTGTTCCCGATGTGCGCGTGGCGATGGTTGATGAGCGCATGACATCCAACCAGGCACACGCGCGGCTGCGTGCTTCCGGTATCCCGGAGATCGAGCATCGCAGCGTTATTGACCAAGTAGCAGCGCAGATCATTTTGGAACAGGCACTCGAGCTCGAGCGCATGGGCGGTCGGGCTCCCGGTGAGGAGATCATCCTCGAACCAAGCGAAGGAGCGCACGCATGAGTACGCCTCCCCCTTACCCCTTCCGTTCGCGTCGCGAGATACACTCCGGCGAGCCTAAGGTCTACTCCGACGCCCCACAAGAGAATGTCAGAGTCGAGGCCTCGTCAGAATCTGTGCCCACTCCTGTACAGGGCACGCCTGCGGCGGCTTCGGCCTCGTTCGATGACGCTGCTGCGCCTGCGCGCGGCTCCAGCGTTCGCCAGCGCTCGGCGTCGCTTCCCTCTTTCGACGAGGTGACCGATACCGGTGCGACCCCGCGTGCGTCCGCGTCTGCTACCCGTGCTCGCGGTGGGGCGCAGGCCGTCGAGACGCCGTCTGAAACGACCGGCATGCGTTCGCGCAGGCTTGCGAGCGAGCGTCGAGCCGCGCGTCAGCGTAAGCGCCGCCGTCGCGTGCGTTCATTCTTCATCATCGTTCTGGTTCTCGGATTGCTTGGGGGTGCCAGCTACGTCGCCTACGATCAGCTCTTCAACTCCTCGACGACCGCGTCGGATGATTTCCCTGGTCCTGGGTCTGGCTCCGTCGAGGTGACGATCGAGGAAGATTCGTCGGGCCGTGCGATTGGTCAGACTCTCGTGGATGCGGGGGTCGTCAAGTCCGTGGGTGCTTTCGTTCGCCAGTTCGAAACGAACCGTGCGTCGCTCTCGATTCGTCCCGGCACGTACCGATTGAAGCTGCAGATGAGCGCCTCCGGTGCACTCGCCGCCCTGCTGGATGAGACGAACCGAGTTGACTCGACGGTGACGGTTGGGTCCGGTCAGAAGTTGTCCGAAGTCAAACAGCGCATTGTCGACATCATGGGTGTTTCCGAGGAAGATGTTGATGCAGCGTTTGCTGATACAGAGGCAATTGGACTTCCCTCAGAGGCTGGCGGAAATGCGGAAGGCTGGCTGCTGCCCGGTTCCTACGAGGTCGGTGAGACTGACACACCGACAACCGTGATCGCGCGCATGGTGAAGGGCACCATCGATGAGCTTGATCGTCTTGGTGTCGCTCCTGCCGACCGGGAGACCGTCCTTATCAAGGCTTCCATCGTCGACGGTGAAATGAACATCGACAAGTACATGCCGATGGTCGCCCGCGTCATCGAGAATCGCCTCGCGGACACGAACGGCGAGACGAAGGGCATGCTCGGCATGGATTCGACGGTGCTCTACGGCGTTGGTAAGACCAGCGGCGTTCCCGATCAGGCAGACCTCGACAACGACAATCCGTACAACACGCGACTGCATCCCGGTCTGCCGCCCACTCCGATCGGTCAGCCGAGTGAGAAGGCCATTAAGGCCGTGCTGAACCCGGCCGAGGGCACGTGGCTGTACTTCGTGACGGTCAACCTGGACACGGGTGAGACTCTGTTCGCTTCGACGCTGGAGGAACAGGAGAAGAACCGTGAAAAGTTCAAGGCGTACTGCACGGCGAACCCGAAGGTGTGTACGTCATCATGACCTGGGCCGCGGTCATCGGGTCGCCGATTGAACACTCCCTGTCGCCGGTGATTCATCGCGCGGCATGGGCCCAGCTCGGCATCGATGGCTGGGACTATCGCCGTCTCGAGCACAACGCAGACTCACTGCCCGGTTTCGTTGCCGGTCTCGGTGGCGACTGCGTGGGCCTGTCCGTGACGATGCCCTGCAAACAGGCCGTCATGCCGCTGCTCGATGCGATCGATCCGCTGGCAAGCGCGGTGGGTGCCGTCAATACGGTCGTTCCGTCTTCGGGGGTCCTTGCTGGTTTCAACACCGATGTCACAGGCATCGCTTCAGCTGTGAGGCGCGCCTGTGCGATGGCGGGGTGCCCCGCGCCGTCGAGCGCTCTCGTTCTCGGTGCTCGCGCGACCGCCTCTTCCGCGCTTGCGGCGTTGGGCGAGCTGGGGATTACGTCGTCGACCGTCGCCGCGCGCCGCTTTGGCGGCCCGGGCTCCGTTGTTGCCGCGGCCTCGCGGCTTGGAGTCACCATCGAACAGGTTCTGTGGTCGGACACCGCCGCGGTGGATCGTGCGGCCGCCAGCGCGGACCTCGTTATCTCCACGCTCCCTGCCTCGGCTGCCGATCCGTTTGCCGAGCGCCTGCACGTTCGGGAAGGACAGATCCTGTTGGACGTCGTGTACTCTCCGCGCGACACCGCATTGCGCAGCGCCTTTGAGAGCGCCGCGGGTGTCGTCGCCGAGGGCACGGACATGCTCGTCTTCCAGGCCGCCGCACAGGTTCAACTCATGACTGGGCGCAGCCCCGACACCGATGTTATGCGCGAGGCCCTCGAGGATGAACTGGAACGCCGATCACGGGAAGGATCGGCGCCGTGATCGTCGGCTGGCTTCCTCCGCGAATCGGCGCGGATCTTTCCCTCGTGTCGGGCTTCCTCACGTGGATTATTGTCCTGGCATGGTTGTGGAGATCCGGCTGGAAGATCCAGCGCAGGTACTTTATTGAATCGACACGCACGCCATTGACGCGCAATGCGATTGTCTGGAGTGCCGCTATCGTGGGCGCAGTCTTTTTCGTCGCGGCGCAGATGCGCCCCGGCATGCCTTCCGTCATGGCCGTTGCGATGATCGGAGCGCTGAGCGCATACGTCGACGCCCACACGCACCGTCTCCCGAATGCATACACTGCGGCGATGGCTATTGGCGTCGCAGCTGGTGTGGCCGTAGGAGTGGTGATTTCTCCAGCGTGGCAGCAGCGCCTCATCGGGTGTCTTGTCGGCGCTCTGATCTGGACGATTCCCATCGCTCTGCTGAACCGTCTGCCCGGCGGCATGGGTGGGGGAGACGTGAAACTCGCACCCGTCTTGGGCGCCATGGCCGGTTCCGTCGGCTTGCACGCGGCGGTTTTCTCTCTCCTGCTGTCTTTCGTGCTGGCGGGGCTCGCCGCTCTGTGGAAGATCGTGATCGGTTCGGCCGGCACCAAGTCGCGCGTGCCGATGGGTCCCTGGATGATCGGTTCGGCCCTCTTCGCAGCGATTGCCTGGGGTGTCGTTCCGGACTGGCTGTAGGGTACTCGCGTGGCCTCATCGTGGACCCGACGGGCCGAGGCCGGTCGGGAATGGGACAATGGCACGGTGAGTAACGAGACGCCTTCATTCCAGTGCGAGCCTGTGAGCCTCGATTGGGGCCAGACCTGGCCTCCCCGCGATGTTTTTGTCGATCTTGCACAGGACCGCCGAGTGATCCCGGTTGTCCGGCGTGTGCTCGCTGACGAGCTGAGCGCGGTAGGCGTGTATCGACAGCTCGCGCACGGCAACTATGGCAGCTTCATCTTGGAGTCCGCGGAACATGGTGGTTCGTGGGGACGCTGGTCGTTTGTGGGCGCATCAAGCGCTGGCGCTATCGTCGCACGCGATGGCCACGCCCAGTGGATCGGTTCGCACCCCGAGGGTGCCCTGAAGGAGGGGAGCTTCCTTGAGGTTGTGCACTCTGCCCTGGAGGAGCTTGCCGCGCCCGCGATTGAAGGAATGCCCCCTCTGACGGGCGCACTCGTCGGATCCCTGGGCTGGGGAATCATCCCCGAGTGGGAGCCGACGCTCGCAGCGACCGCGCCGAAGGAATCCGACA
>ERZ773214.716-NODE-716-length-20593-cov-7.904470_pt1 | contig 20593 bp, 15 predicted proteins | sample MGYA00511238_ERZ773214 | MGnify/ENA primary metagenome ERZ773214 (study PRJEB29015, sample SAMEA2738157) | human oral metagenome | biome: human oral; feature: human-associated habitat; material: saliva | place: China | collected 2259 ... | reverse complement strand
ACAGCGATTTCATCTCTTTAGCAACATTTTCTGGAAGAGTGGTTTCTCGCCCACCAGCCTCATTTGGTAAGCGTTTGTAATCTCCAACAGCAAACCAGTCCAGTACAGAATCTGTAGTTCCCGTTTTTAGAATACGGTGCAGTTCTTTGATGATGACCTCTGTAAGAGGGTCTTTTGCGTGGTCAATCACGTAATCGATGGCACGAAAATGATTCTGAGTTTCTACAATGTCATCAATGTGAACAGGATTTTCTTCAACACCGATAGTTGCTGTTTCAAAAATCATGCGCGTCTGATCAAGGGAAAGCTTGCTCCCCTCAATGTGATTAGAGTTGTAGGTAAGCTCAACCTGGAGCTTATGGTAAATGCCACCCTTTATTTTTGAGGTCTTTTCTTCAATCAAACGCGAAAGCAGCGGACTTGTTAACAACGCTTTGGCATTTTTTCGAGAAGGTTTTACGGCATCGGCTGGAATATTCCAAGTTTTTCCTACGAGAAAAGCGCCTGGCACGCGTCCATTAGCGCAGTAATTACGCACACTTCTCTCGGATATGCCCCAGAGCTCAGCAACCTCTGCTACAGAAAGAAATCCCATCGAGCTTCACCTCCCTATCGGCAAAAACTGATGAGATTATTATAGCAAATGGGGCTATTTTTTGCCGATATCGGCAAGAAATGCAAGAACCTGTCTGTGCCTCAAGTTGCACCGTTGATTGTTAATATTATCAAAGTAATTATTTATTTCTTGTTATAGCCACGCTCGCGAGCAGCATGTGCCTCGATAATTTCTTGTTCAAGCTCATTAAGATCTTTATGTCCGCTATCAACAAGACTTAATGTTGAAATAATAAATTTATCGCCCATCTTCCAATCAGCGTAGACGTCTCCGTTGCCTTGACCAGTAAAGTACTGTCTTACTCGTTCTAAAACATGAATACTATGTCCCACGAAAAATTTATCTTTAGTCAAATTGTGTAAAACAAATACTCCAGTGAAGTCGACCTTATCTCCTTTATCTGTAAACCACATCCGCTTACTAAGAAATTCCTCAGGAGTTACATCTGAACTTTTCGACTTGAGGGTTTCCATGCGGTTATGATTCTGAATCTTTGCACGGTGTGCGAAGAAGAATTCAGCAATCATCCAGATAACAGTTACTACAATCATTGGAATGATAAGACCATTCCATAAGAGTTCATCCTCGCCAGGTCTGTATGCCTCCATAGAGCGCGTAACTCTTATTGGAAGTTTCATGTGATCCTCTGTATATCTAAAGAAAATTACCGCCATAAATACAGCCCATGCACAGAAAAGAACTTGTGATTCTTTTCTCCATTTCGACATATTTTTAGCAGCTTGTGTAAATGCACTTGCCGACATATAACTATTCATAAATAGACGTGACACGACAATCTCCTATGCAACTGCGTATATAATCAACCATACCTTGAGATATTTAGTCGAAAGGAACATCTGGATGAAGCTTACTAATGAACAGTTAGATGAAATTCTTCAACAAGCAGGACTTCGACTGGCACAGCCGTATAATGCTGATGGAAAATATCGAAAGGCAGAATGGCTTTATACCTCCTGCATTAATTGCGGAACAGAAGCTCACTATCGTCTCAAATATATACTTGATAAAAATGATATTCAAGAGCCAGTCTGTAGAGCCTGCTATTGGATAGGCTGGTACGGATGGGCAGGCAACATTTATGATGAATCAGTACGGACTCTATTAAAACAAAGATATTCCCGTAAAGACCTCATCGACCAAGGTGCTATTAAATTAGAAAGAGATAAATCCTGGTCAGATGCAGAATCACTAGCAACAAAAAATGGCTATATTCTCGTAGATTTGTTGCATGGTAAACGTCCGGGCAACGATGTATTGATTGTGAAATGCAAATCATGTGGAAGACAAACAGCTGAGCGTCCTGACGACGTGGTCTTTGGATGTAGTTGTGGCGGAAGAAAAAATGGTGGTGTCATCTTCGGCCACGAAGACAGGAGGCCCACAACTCCATTAAATCAACGTGAGATAGCCCCAAGAACTCCATCAGCACTGGGGCTCAATAAATGGTTAGCAAAAAATTCAATCAATCCAGATGAACAAATGAAAGCAAAAGAAACGGTTAACCTAATTGAAAATAGTGGAAACTGTCTACGAGAAACTAACCCTGAGCTTTCCGAAGAGTGGGTAAAACCAGCCGATGGGTCTCGCCATACTCCCGACACTATCAAAAGTGGAAGCAAGCGCAAGGTATTGTGGCGTTGTATTGCATGCGGTCATGAATGGACCGACACAGTCCGCAGCAGGGAGCTTCGAATGAATAACCGTTGTCCGCATTGTGGCAAGATTATGGGGTCACTTGCCTGGAAATATCCTGAACTTGCTAAGGAATGGAGTCCTGCCAATCCCATAAGCCCTTGGAACATTAAACCTTTCAGTCAACTTGAATTCATTCCTACATGGATTTGCACAACTAATCCAAATCACACATGGACTGCAACGGTTACTTCAAGGACTAAAGGAAGAAAACCTTGTCCCTACTGCAATGAATAATGAGCTAATACTTTCTGGAATGTCATTTCTTCCTTGAATGTAAACCTTGAATGTGGAATGCGCCTCTTACCTTAGAGCAATGATTAATATCTTGAGTTTTTTCTATGAAGATAATAGAAGTAGGTAAGCCAAAACTACAGCTATCTCCAATCATGCTTGCAATCATTGCAATGAAACTTGGGGTCATCTACACATACAACGCAGCCTCCTAAAATGACACGACCTTCTTCAATATCACGCTCTAATTGATCGTCCAGCAGTCGTAAACCCCAAAGATATTTTGCGACATTCGTACTATTACATTTAGGACATACGGGGCTATCTGAACTCTGCTTTTCCATTGGTACTCCCATCTCACGATGTCTACTAAGAAACCACACTTTATAGAAATACCAGTCTACGTAATGACATAAAAAAATACTGTCCATTTTAACGGACAGTATTTGAGGTTGATTATTTGCAGCTTTTAGCACACAGGGTTGCAAAATATTACTTAGGTTTAATTTTTGATATCATTTTTGCTAGTTTATCCGCATCTTTTAAAAAAACCATTCCTGCAGCCGCCATCACGCCACCTGCACCAATTACAATTTCTTTCATCTTATCTTTCCTGTCGTCCTGTTTTGCCCTACAGAGCGCGCAATAAACAGTTTCAGGATCATCAAGAACTTGATAGCAATTCTTAGTCTTACAGACAGCAACAAGCTTCGACCCACATTCAGGACAAAAATTAATATTGGATTTGAAAGTCTTCTTCTTTTTATTCATTGAGCACGAAGTATTTGTGCAACCTTTAACAAACTTCATGATTTTCATCCTCTTCAATTACAGGTTCAAGATAAAACGCCGATTCAGGCCCAAGAAGAACTTTAGTTGAATCTTCAACATCAAGAATAAGTTTTGCACGCGATTTCCAAATGCCCTTCTCTGTACCATCATCTAATACATCACACTCTGAAAGCAACCCAGCAGATTCACCAACCGTTTCTTCAATTAATTTAGAATAAGATTTTAATGAAGAAAGCATGGCACGACTCTCACCACAATCGAAATAGATAGCCGCTTTTGCAATAGAAGCCTGATGAATAATCGGAAAACAACGATTAATTATCATCATCTTTTCATTGATGAATTCCTCGCGCTGTTTCTTGTATTTATTATATTGCCCACTTTCCAAATATGAAATTGCACTTTTCATCTCAAGTGAAAGCTGGGCAACTGCATCGGAAAGAGCTCGTTGCGATTGTGCAACTAGAAGATTATGTAATTGTTCATCCTCGATTTCTCTTGCTTCTAGATAGAGTAACATACCACTTTCGAAAAGTCCAATTCTGTCATTCTGCTGTCCTTGAAGCACCTCTTTAACTCTGCCATCAATAACTAAGATTTGATTTGCAAGATCTTCAAGTTGTTTTTGCATAGCCTTCAACTGAAGAGATCTTGCAATATCTACAAAGTCAATATCTCCAGTAATATCTTCGCGTTTAATAGGAAGCTTCTTACCAAATTTGCCGGAATTATTAATTTGTGCATAGATATTGCCATATCTATCACTAGTTAACTTAATACTGCCTTCATCAATCTTTTCCAAAAGTTCATCTGAGGCATCAACTACTAAGCGATAATTTTTCGTTCCCAGCTGTTGAATCTGAGCTAATTCTCCTGCATTTTTTTCCAAGATTTTAACGACATCGTTTATAAAAATATCGGCAGTCACTAATTCTCGCTTAAAACCATCAACAAGCAATGTAAACGGTTCGCTATTATCAGAAATCTTATCTTCATCTAATTTCAATTTTTGAATTTTGTTGTCCGCGCTCATGAAGCCCCTTTTGCTAATAAGAGCAACTATAATAAAAACTATTATACTATGAAAACTAGAAACGTTTTTTAATATTACGAAAAGCGAACGCTGGAACTCTAAACGTACTGTTTTGACAATATAACTTATTACGTTTTTCAAATCAGGCATTATAATAATCTAGTGCGTTTATATTGCATTTTGATTGATGGGAACACGAATGCCTACAGTATGTATACAACTTATAGACTTCTATGGAGTCCGATCAAAAATTCGTTGTTACCTCATTAATAACAATCAAAACTCTTTCACTCCACAAATTCTTAATTCTTTTCATAAAGTAGCTAAGAAAAAAGTAGCTCTCTTCAGTATGGGCTTCTCAGCTTTTTGCATATCTGAATAATCAAAAAGATTACAAAGAAGAGGGCGTAAAAATATGAAGTCATTAAACAACATCGGTGTTGAACGTCTGGGAGATGCTCTAGGTGAATCCATTGATAACGATGCGAAGTTATCGATAATTAGCTCATATTTCACTATATTCGCCTATGGTGAACTTAAGAATGAGCTCTCAAAAATCAAGGAATTACGCTTCCTATTTAGTGAGCCCACCTTCATCAAGCGCATGATCGACTCGAAGGAGCCACGTGAATTCGAGGTCGCTCGCCGTGCGCGCGAAGTGGGTATCGGCGGTTCGGGACTCGAACTTACACTGCGGAACAACCTCAACCAGCGTGCGCTCGCACGCGAATGCGCTGAATGGATCCGCAAAAAGGGCGTCTTCAAGTCCGCCAAGATGTCCGGTGCCATTCAGCCGGGCGGCACCTACGTGGTGGAGAACCCCTCAGGCGATGACCACGCCTTCATGGGAGCCGCCGCGAACTTCACGCAGGAGGGTCTCGGCTACGAGCGCCGTCCGGGAACCGTAACCTGCGTGAGCCATTTTGAGAATTCTACTGAGGCTGCCGGTCTCAAGTCGATGTTTGAGTCAGTGTGGAACAATCCTTCTATGGTCGAGGAGATAACCACACAGGTAGCCGCCCAAGTTGAGACACTATACCGCGAGAACCCACCCGAGTTCATCTACTTCCTAACCCTATATCATCTGTTCCGCGACTTCATGGAGGACGACGAGGAAAACGGTATCCGCCCTGGCCTCAAATTTGAAGAGTCCGTGATTTGGAACAAGCTCTATGACTTCCAAAAAGATGCCGTCGTGGGCGCCATCCGCAAACTGGAGAAGTACAAGGGATGCATCATCGCCGACTCGGTGGGTTTAGGCAAAACCTACGAGGCTCTCGCCGTGATGAAGTACTACCAGGAGCGCAACGATCGCATTCTTGTACTGTGTCCAAAACGTCTGAGAGACAACTGGACTCTATGGACTCAAGACAACGACGATCGCAACCCGCTGGCGGATGATCGCTTCAGCTACACAGTACTAAACCACACTGATCTTTCGCGCTATCATGGCATGAGCGGCGAGGTGGACCTCGAGCATCTGCGCTGGGGGCACTTCGATCTTCTCGTCATCGACGAGAGCCACAACTTCAGGAACAAGAGCACCGACGCGGAAAAGACCGACCGCTACACGCGCCTCATCGAGGACGTCATCAAGTCGGGCCAGCGGACGAAGGTACTCATGCTCTCGGCGACCCCGGTGAACAACCGCCTACTTGACCTGCGTAATCAGATTGAGCTCATCACCGAGGGAGACGATGCGTACCTCGAGGAGACCGACGGTATCCCGTCAATTACCCATGTGACGCGCGTTGCTCAGCAGAGATTCAACGAATGGAGCAAGCTCTCCGACTCCGAGCGCACAACCGAAAGTTTTGTGAATGCGGTGAACGCCGACTATTTCAAACTACTCGACGTGCTAACCATTGCACGTAGTCGTAAACACATCACAAAGTACTATGGAGCTGCAAATGGAACCTTTCCCGTACGCCGAAGGCCTTTGTCGTTCCAGACGCCAATCGATCTAAAAGGTGAACTACCTCCCATCGCTGAGCTTAACGATATGATTGCTCAGCTCACTTTTGCCCAATACCAGCTGCTTTCCTATGTGTGCGCTAATCAGCGACGCAAATACGAAGACCGTTACAGTGATACATGGGGTAAGGATTTTGAGAGCCAAATCCACCGTACGGCGGCAGTTGCCAACCTAATGCGTGTCAATATCCTCAAGCGTATGGAGTCCTCCGTGAACAGCTTCCGCATCACGCTGCGCCGCATCCTCGGCGGCTGCGTCGACCTGCGCGCGAAGCTCGACGCCGACGCATCAGGGGTCTCCTACGATACTAAAGGTCTCGAAGATGGATTTGACGATGACGATGCTGAGGAATTCGAAGCTGGAGGCAAGGTTCATGTCGATCTACGCGACGTCGATGCCCTTCGTCTGGGCCAAGATCTTGACTTCGATATCCAGATGCTCCGGGCTCTACTCGCTTACGCCGATGCAGTGACACCTGAGCGCGACGCTAAACTCATAAAGCTCCGTAACTTCATAGTAGAAAAAATAACCAATCCATATAACCCTAGTAACCGTAAGGTACTGGTGTTCAGTGCATTCGCAGATACAACTGATTACCTATTTGAGCAGCTAGCACCCTGGCTGAAGCGTGAACTTGACATCGAGTGCGCCGAGGTGGCGGGCAGCTCCAACCGGACCTACTCGCTTAAGCTCCCCAGAACCACCTTCGAGAACATCCTCGCGAGGTTCTCTCCCATCTCCAAGGAGCTGCCGGAGAACCAACGGGAGCTCGGCGAGATCGACGTCGTTTTCGCGACGGACTGCATCTCCGAAGGCCAGAACCTGCAGGACTGCGACTGCCTAGTGAACTACGACATCCACTGGAACCCCGTGCGCATCATCCAGCGCTTCGGCCGCATCGACCGCCTGGGATCGAAGAACTCCCAGATCCAGCTGGTCAACTTCTGGCCGGACATCGCGCTCGACGAATATATTCAGCTCGAGGGTCGCGTTAAGGGACGTATGACGCTGCTTGATGCGTCAGCTACCGGTGAGGAGAATGTGCTTGAGACAAAGAGCAACGGCGAGATGAACGACCTCAAGTACCGCCGTCAGCAACTCCAGCAGCTCAAAAACGAGGTGCTCGACCTCGAGGACATCTCAGGCGGCATCTCCATCACGGACTTCGCCTTCGACGACTTCCGCGTGGAGCTCCAGCGCTACGCCAAGGAGCATCCCGGCGCGCTGGAGAACTCGCCGGCCGGCCTCCACGCCGTGGCTCCCATCCCCGACGAACTCCGCGGAGACGTGAAGCCGGGCGTAGTCTTCTGCCTCAAGCAGAACGACGAGGGCAACGACCCCAAGGACACGAACCCCGTCTTCCCGTACTACGTGGTGTACGTGTCCAGCGACGGCGAGGTCATGACGAAGCACACCCAGCCCAAGCCGGCGCTCGACATCATGCGAGCCGTCTGCTCGGGCCATCCCGAGCCCATCGCCGAGCTGTGCCGCGAGTTCAACCGCGAGACCCGAGACGGGACGAGGATGGACGACTACACTGACCTGCTCGACGACGTCGTGGCGGCCATCACCGGGACGCAGCAGGACAAGGGCATCGAGAGCCTGTTCAGCCTGGGCGAGGTCGGCAGCGGCACCGTCATGGGCTTCAACGACTACTCTCTCGTGTGTTTCGCGGTGCTGCGATGAGCGACGTCGACTGGAACGGAATCCTGCGCCTGCCCGAAGCGGCGCTCGCGGGATGCCACCGCATCCCCAAGACGACGTTCGTCAAGCAGGCCATGCTCACCAAGACCGAGCAGAAAAGGCTCGACAAGGTCGCGCGCCTCGAGCACTTCGCCACGGTCCAGAAGTCTACGACTCGCATCCCGCCGTACGAGGACGACGAGCGCAACGTGCAGAGCATCGTCTTCCTCCGTTGCGAGATGGCGGCCGGGACCATGGCGGTGGCGGAGGTGACTGAGCTCGTGCACAAGTGCTTCCCGAACCCGACGGTACTCCTGATCGAGGCGAGCGGCCGCGCATGCATGTCGGTCGCTCTCACGCGGAAGAGCCAGGCAGAGCAGGGCGCGACGGTCGTCGACCGAATCGAGACGACGGGCACGTTCGACCCAAATAGTCCGGAATACGCGGACTTCCTAGGCGCACTAGCGTTCGAGCAGCTCTCACAAGGCAACCTTTGGGAATATCTTCTCAACCTGTCGCATGCCGTGAACTTGTCTCGCTCGATTGGTGGATTGGGATTTTATCCAAAGTGCTCCGCACAAGACCAAGAAAAACTAATCATCCTCACCTCGCACTACAATGAGCTAGAATCCTCCGTCAAGCGGCTGAAGGAACAACACCGATCGAAGGACATGGCACTCAACGAGTCCGCGAGACTGAGGATGGAAATGAAGGAAAAGGATCGACGCCTGAGGGCGGTCGTTGATGAGATAAAGGAGATCTGCAATGGCTGACATCGAGAGTATAGACCTTGAATCGAAAAACCTAGTTGACGACCGCCTGAACAAGCTCAAGGAATTGATGCCCGAGGCGTTTACCGAAAGCGGAATCGACTTCGACAAGCTAAGGCTGGAGCTTGGCGACGAGGTCGACGAGGGCCAGGAGCGCTATGCGTTCACGTGGCCTGGCAAGATGGATGCCATCCGTCAGTCGCAAATCCCGAGCACAGCGACGCTTCGCCCGTGTATGGAGAAGAGCCGGGGCCGAGATGGTGAGGACGGCTCCTTTGACTCGGACAACATCTACATCGAGGGCGACAACCTCGAGGTGCTGAAACTCCTGCAGCGTGGCTACCACGGCAAAGTCAACATCGTTTATATCGACCCCCCATACAACACCGGTCATGACTTTGTCTATAAAGACAGATTCGGTGATTCCGTTGATAACTATAAAGAGCAGGCCGGTCTTGTAGGCCAGTCAAATGCGGACACCAATGGGCGCTTCCACTCCGATTGGTGCTCAATGATGTACCCCAGGCTTCGATTGGCGAGGGAGTTGCTCGCAGACAACGGTGTGCTTTTTATGAGCATCGATGAGGCGGAAGTAAGCAATCTTAGGGAAATCGCTGATGAAGTGATGGGTCCTGGTAACTTCATCGCTCAGATCATTTGGTCTGGTGGCCGCAAGAACGACTCTAAGTACATCTCGGTTTCTCATGAATATGTAATCTGCTATGTCAAATCGATAGACTACTTCAAAGAGCACTCAATTAAATGGAGAAAGAAAAAGCAAGGCTTGGACGCCATTTACGCTAAGGCTGACGAGCTTAAGGCTGCATACGGCGCTGATTATGCAAGGATGACGTCAGAGCTGAGAGCTTGGTATAAGTCGCTTTCCGAAGATGACCCCGCAAAGGCACATAAACACTATTCTTCAATTGATGAAAAAGGAGTTTATTTTACGGGTGACATTTCCTGGCCGGGCGGAGGCGGGCCGAAGTACGAGGTGCTTCATCCTCTGACCCACAGACCTGTTGCCATTCCTTCAAGCGGATGGCGCTTTGGAACTCCCGAGAGAATGCAGGAAATTATAGATCAGGATCTCGTCGAATTTGGGCCTGACGAGACTAAAGTGCCTTGCTACAAGCGATACTTGAAAGACACAGAAACTGAGGCGCCCTATAGCGTTATCTATAAGGATGGTCGTGCGGCCTCAAAGCGGCTAGCCTCCCTTATGGGCGACAAAGTTTTCGATAACCCTAAGGACGAAGATGTAATTGCCGAGCTGTTGTCTTACGTTGACGCAGACGACTCCATGGTCATGGATTTCTTCTCTGGATCTGCGACTACCGCGCATTCCGTAATGATGAGAAATTCTCAGAACGGCGGTAAGCGCAAGTTCATTCTTGTTCAGCTGCCTGAGAACCTGGACAACCGTTTGAATTCCGCCTCGAAACAGAGTTCTAAGCAGGTCATCGAGAACGCAATCGCTCTATGTGATTCATTTGGAGAGGAACATTCCATTTGCACCATCGCCGAGGAGCGTATCCGCCGCGCAGGCGACAAAATCAAAGCCGAGCTCGAGGAATCCAATCGTCAGCTTAAGCTTGTCGAAAAATCCAAGCGACTTCCCGACATCGGCTTCCGTGTATTCACGCTTGACGATTCCAGCATCGAACGCCCTGTACCCGGCCAGCTCGTGCTCGACATAGTGAAGCCTGACCGCACTGAACTTGATATCGTTTTCGAAATGATGCTCAAATGGGGCCTTGAGCTCACGCTGCCCGTGGAGAAATCCGACGCTGCGGGCTATCCCATCTGGTCCGTTGCCTGCGACGAGCTCGTTTGCTGCATGTCTAAGGGGCTTACCATCGAGGCCCTTGAGGCCATCGCCGACATGGAGCCCAGGCGCGTTCTCATCCTCGATTCCATCCTCGACGACACCCTCAAGCTCAACGCCGTGCAGATCTTTAAGCACGCCGGCGAGCGCATGGGCTGCGAAATCGAACTGAGGACGGTCTAGTATGGCGTCTCTCGAGTTCAAGTTCTCATCTGACCAGCAGCATCAGCTGGAGGCTATAGAGGCTACCTGCGACCTGTTCCGCGGGCAGCAATTCGCCAGCAGTGTTTTCTCCGCCAATTCCGGCCGCAAGGGTCAAACGGCAATCGGCGAACTCATGATTGGCCACGGCAACGAGCTTCGCGTGGCGCCAAGCCAGCTCCTCGACAACCTGCACGCCGTGCAGGAGGAAGGCTGCCTCCCGGCGACCGACGTCCTCACCGACGGGCGCTTGCGCGACTTCACCGTCGAGATGGAGACGGGCACCGGCAAGACCTACGTCTACATTCGCTCCATCTACGAGCTGAACCGCCGCTACGGCATCACCAAGTTCGTCATCGTCGTGCCGAGTGTGGCCATCCGCGAGGGCGTCCTCAAGAGCTTCCAGACCACTCGCAGGCACTTCGAGACGCTCTATGACCGCACGCCGCTTGACTACTTCGTATACGACTCGAAGGACATGGGGCCGGTAGGCAACTTCGCCACATCGAGCTCCATCCAGGTCATGGTCATCAACATCGACGCGTTCAACAAGGGTCTGGAGAAGGACGGCACCGCGAAGGAGGGAAACCTTTTCCACCGTCCCAGCGAGAAGCTCACCGGCGGCTTCAGCCCTCGCGAGCTCGTGAGCGCCTGCAAGCCCGTCGTCATCATCGATGAGCCCCAGAGCGTCGACAACACCAAGCAGGCCAAGGTCGCCATCAGGAGCCTGAACCCACTATTCGTGCTTCGCTACTCGGCAACGCACAAGCAGGCTTACAACATGATCTACCGCCTGACGCCAGTCGACGCCTTCGAGCGTCACCTGGTTAAGGGCATCTGCGTCGACTCAATCAAAACCGAGGCGAACCTCAACGGCGCGTACGTGAGACTCGAGTCCGTTAAGTCAGACCCGTTTTCCGCCAAGGTGTCCATCGACGTGCGCCAGACCGACGGCACGCAGAAACGCAAGACCGTCACCGTGAAGACCGGCAACGACCTCTACCAGAAGAGCAGTGAGAACAGCGACTACGAAGGCGGCTGGATCGTCAACAACATCAGCGCCGCCGAAGGCAACGAGTTCATAGAATTCCAGAACGGCGAAGTACTTGAGCTGGGCGAAGCGCTAGGTGATGTCAATGAGGAGGTCATCAAACGCGCGCAGATTCGCCGCACGATCGAAGACCACTTAACCCGCCAGTTCGAGCTTTGGTCGCGCGGCGTGAAAGTGCTCTCGCTCTTCTTCATCGATCGCGTCGACCGCTACCGCGTCTACGAACCCGAGGTCCACGGAGGCCTGTACGCCCAGATGTTTGAGGAGGAGTACGCCGGGACCCTGAACTCGAAGGCGCCCAGGCGCATCGCCAAGGCGGCGGGAATCGGCAAGGGTACCTGGCTCGAGTGCTACGAGGCCGTCGGCGCACCCTTAGTGCATGATCCCCACACAGTGCACCAGGGCTACTTCGCCAAGGACAAAAAGGGCAAGTTCAAGGACTCCAAGGGAGCCGCCGGAACCGCCGACGACGCCGGGGCCTTCGAGCTCATCATGCAGAAGAAGGAGACGCTCATCTCCTTCCCGGATGGCAAGGACGCCGACAAGGACGTCTCGTTCGTTTTCAGCCATTCCGCGCTCAAGGAGGGTTGGGACAATCCCAACGTGTTCCAAATCTGCACGCTCGTCGAAACCAAGGACAACCTCACCAAACGCCAGAAAATTGGCCGCGGTTTACGCCTGTGCGTTAACCAGAACGGCGAGCGCCTGTACGATCCCGAGGCGAACATACTCACCGTTATCGCAAACGAGAGCTATAACGACTTTGCCAATGACCTGCAGAAAGAGTTTGAGGCCGAGGACTTCAAGTTTGGTATCATCACCCCAGAGAGCTTTACGAAGATCATGGTTAAGAATCCCGAGGGCGTCGAAGAACGCCTGGGCTACGAGAAATCGAAACAAGTATACGACCACCTCGTCGCGACCGGCATGGTCGACAGCAAGGGCACAGTGACGCCCGAGCTGAAGGCGGCCGCCGAGGAGGGCAAGGTCGAGCTCCCCGCCGAGCTCGAGCCGGTGAAGGAACAGGTCGAGGCGATCATCATCCACAAATCCCAGAGGGTCCAGATCCGCGACAAGGCCAAGGAGGTCTCTGTCGAGCTGCAGAAGGACGTCACGCTCGACCCTGCATTCCAAGCTCTGTGGGACCGCATCCGCCAGCGCACGCGTTTCCAGGTGGAAATTGATTCTAACAAGCTCATTGAAGATGCCATAAAAGCAATTGATGGCATGCTAACTGTTCATCCACCTCAAGTAACGAGCGAACGTGCCTCGCTCGACATCAACAGCGGAGGAGTGGGAGCCAAGGGCACAGATTCTTCTGCAGTGCTCGTTACTGGCAAAGTGAAATATGACCTTCCTGACCCAATCACCGAGCTGCAGGACGCCGTTGGGCTCACACGCGGCACTATCAAGGCGATCCTAGAGGGTTGTAGCCGCCTCGAAGAGTTCGAAATCGATCCAGCGACCTTCCTTGCGCAAGTTGGCGAGAAAATTAACCGAGTGAAAAACAACCTTATTGCTCAAGGCATCAAATACATAAAATTACCTGAAAATGAATGGTATACCATGTACGATCTTGAACTCGACGACTTTACTGCCTATCTTGGACAAAACGCATGGAAACCAGATGTGGCAGGGAAAAGTCTTTACAACTATGTAGTTTACGATTCCGCAGGAGTCGAGCGCTCCTTTGCTGAAGCACTCAATAAACAAGAAGAGGTGCTTGTATTCGCTAAGCTCCCATCAACTTTCAAAATTGATACCCCTCTTGGAAGTTATAATCCGGACTGGGCGTACGTTGAAGAAGTCAATTATGAGCACCGTGTATACTTCGTAACCGAGACAAAGGGCGGAAAGAACGGCGAACCCTCTTTACGTGATGCTGAAAGAATCAAAATTGATTGTGCAAAAAAGCATTTTGAAACACTAAATCTTGGAGATGACTTCCACTATAACGTGCGAACGACTTATCAGTGTGAGGTAGTAGATTAAAAAAATACATTAACCTACATGTCCCTCTTATTGATTTAGATAATAAGAGGGACACTTGATTTAATGCGGTTTTATTTAAACTGGATGACAGTATTGAAGTGAATATACGACCTGTTATCCTGAATGATGAAGATTCCGAATACACTACCACAGGTATATATATTTCAGCAGTGAAGCTATTCTTAGAATCCGTAATATACTTGAGCAGTGGCAGGAAATGAAAGAAAAATATAAGAATAACGAAATTACGAAAGAAGCCTTGCAGGATTGGAAAGCCAACTATCCTGAAAGTCTGAAGAAAGATTATGTTCCTTTTGAAGAAAGTAATATCAAGTTCTATAGAAACGGTATCGGAGCAAAAATTCCACCGACTATAAAATAAGCACAGAAAAAGCACATAGCTGAAAGATTTTAGAATCTTAAAGCCATGTGCTTTTAATAGAACTTATCCAAATAACTAGCAAGCAATATATAGAACCTTATTATTTTCGTATAGAAGTTTATTATCTAATCCAAATCATAATTATATTATCCTCACTACACGGAAAGTCATTAAAACGCATTATCTCTTTATCATTCTCAATATATGCGTACTTGAGAGTTTTTTCGTCGTCGCAATTAATTCTGTAATAATCAAAACCCTCCCTGCAAAATCCACAAGAAAGCCCCTTTGACAAGTTTACATTAATATCGATTGAATATTTATCGTCCCATCTAATCCAACTTTCTCCGTTTTTAGGATAAAATACTCTTATTTTATCAACTCCATTATTATCTTCAAATAATTTAAAATAATTGCGGTATAGTTCCTCACGGTTACTTATTACCTTATTAAGTTCCTCAACATTATAGCTATCACAATCTAGTGATAGTTTATTTTTTTCAAGCCACTTATCAATCACTGCCGTCCCCAAAGAAATCGAAAAGTCTTTTTCCTTGTCAAACTTGCATAATTCCATTGCTAAAGTCAATACAAACTTTCTGTGAATATTATTGTAATTTTTATCAAATAAATGCTTTTTCAAATTCAAAATAGATAACCGACTAAATATGTATTTTCCGATTTCTTCGTCAATACCTTCTGTAGCCTTAATAGCTTCTTGGACAACATTATTCCATGAAGTATCTTTATTACGCTCACATATATAATTTTCAAGATTCGATTTAAAAATATCAGTAATGTGACCAACTGCACCATTAATGACTTGTGAAACAATACTCTTTATCATTATTTTTTCTTCTCCTTTATATAAGTTATTTTTAATTTTTCTATACAATAGCAGCATCTTCAAGCAGCTAATATAGTTCCTTAAACCGTGTCCACAAAAGCCTCCTACCAAAATGAACTGCGTCCCAAAACTTGGACGAATTTAATAAAGAGCTAGGCCACCAAGGACTGATTCCGGAACTCCTCCGGGGTCAGTCCTTTTAGTTTAACTTGGCGCCTTTGTGTGTTCCAGTACATAACATATGCGTCCAAATCAGCTTTGAAAGACTCAAAGTTAGGCCACGTTCTTCCTCGGAAGAACTCGTCTTTCAGATGACCAAAGACCTGCTCGGTAGCACCGTTGTCTATGCAGTTACCCTTTCTGGACATGCTCTGGACAACACCTGCATCTTTCAGTCGCTTGCACCATGCGCTGTGCTGGTATTGCCAACCCATATCGCTATGCAGAATCGGAGTTGTGCCTTTAGGTATCTTCGCTAAAAGTTGATCGAGAAGAGCTTTTTGCTGAACCATGTTTGGACCCCTCGCTGTGCTCCATGCGACAATCTCTTTGCTTCCGAAGTCATAGACGGGAGCAAAGTACGCCTTGCCCCACGCCTGCTTGAACTCCGTGACGTCGGTGCCCATCTTCTTCCACGGTCCATTGGCAGAAAAGTCGCGTCCTATGATGTTTTCAAAGGTCTTACCAACAACGCCTTTATAGGAGCTATAGCGGTGATAGTCTGTCTCACGTCGTATCCTACAGCGAATACCCATCTCACGCATGATTTTAAGAACAGTCTTGTCGGCGATTTTTACACCCAACTCAGCGCGCAGACACATGGCTATCTGTCTGTGACCACAGCCGTTTGTAGTACGCGAGAAAATCTCTGCAACCGAGTGGTGTAGCTCTGGACGTGTCGGCTTTACTGGGTGAGCTCGTGCGTAGTAGTAGGTAGACCTTGAAAGCCCTGAGCACTCCAGCAAATAGCACAAAGAGTACCCCTCACTGCGTAAAGCACTCACAACCTCAGCCTTTACCCCGGTCAGAGCTCGTCTTTCTCGACCAGGGCGCGCAATTTTTTTAAGTAGGCTACCTCGGTCTCGAGCCTGCGGCACCTCTCCTCAAGTTCCTGCTCGCGGGTGCGTTTCTGTGGCTTGGACTTAGAGCCTTTAGGTCTTCCTTTTGGCTTTGGCTTAAGAGCCTCTGCGCCACCTGTACGATAGAGCTTGCACCAGCTCTTAAGTGGTGCCAGCGACATAATCTTAAACTCGGCCATTGCCTCAGTCTTTGTCATGCCACCCTCAACGACAGCTCTTGCTGCAGCAACTTTTTGCTCGTAGGTATAGGGAGCTTGCTTGCCATCCATGGTCAGTAGCACCTCGCTTCCAAACGCGTGGTATATATAGTGCCATGTTTTTACAGCTGAGAGTGAAACAGAAAGAGTACTTGCAACCGTACAAGATCCCATACCGGAAGCAAAGAGCTCTGATGCCTTTCTCCTCACCTCTACATCGTACTTTACCCTACGATCCATACGCATAAAAAGCCTCCCATTTCGTATGTTCAAGAAATGGGAGGCAGTTCATATGTGGGTGATTACTATTAACGCTTCCAAAATGGAATGAAGCTGCCCTACTAAAGAGACAACCGCTCATCTTCTATAGGTAACTAATAGCGACTTCAGAGTCTTAAAGGAGGTGGTATAGCGCAAGCTAATAGTTCTTTAGGAATAACCTACACCAATTTTCGTAACGTAACTTTAGGAGACTTTATATATTTAGCTATACCATAAATCTGATGAATCAACCCATGCATACCTATATTTTTTCTATCTCTATTGACATATAAGAGCTGTGTTCTTATCGTACTAAGCCAGCCATAACCCTATTTTGGACACATACCCTACATTCTTCTCTCCTGTAGCGTTGTTCCCAAATATCAGTCGAAATTTTAATCTCTGCGTCTTTCCCTTTCTACGAATTTATACTTGATATAGTATTAAACATATTTATTTGAAAGAGTTAGCGGCCAAGCCATATCATAGGCTTTTTTTAACTCTGATAAAAAGTCCAAAAGTTCAAAGACCGTATTGTAATCTGAATAGAAATACTCTAGTAGATGTGATTCTAAAACAAATTTCCATGCTTCACTCGATACATCACTCTCTCCAAATACTTTCTTTAAGTCATCATTCGAGAAATCATCTCCAATATTACCAAATAAGTTTTTTACTTTATCCGCAGTATATAAAGAAGTTGCCTCGTTTGCATCTAAGCCTCGCCAAAAAGAACTATGCTCCAATGGTTCTCCGCATACCCTCATAATTATTCTATACAAATACGATTCTGGCGCAAAATAGTTCGGAGCAAATAATATATTGTCTGTGTGAGATCTTTCAGATACATTATGCTTCTTAGGATTATAATATGTAGTCATGTAATCTTTAGCTAGCGGCTTATTTACGTCTTCTTTTACTCTTGCATCACCATCAAGCATAATAATGACCCGCTTGAAATACTTATCTGCTTCTGCGATTTTTATCAAATTCTCACACCCTAAATGCGTTACTATAGGGTTTAGTTTCATTTCAATATCTATCAAAGGTTTAAGTGCAACTACTTTTTCGTCTAATGATGTTCGTTTAGACGAGCCTGGATTTCTTAGTGTTTCACCTGATGTCCCGTCTTCTACAACACGAACTATGGACTTGTATGATTTCATCAACTGATAAAATAAGGTTTTGCCTATTTCATCCTCAAAATACATGCGCACTCGAGGCTGATTGAATGATAGTTTTCCAAACATGTCTGCCTTCAGCAGTGCGTATGATTTTTTTTCTGTAATCATCGGAGCAGATGGATTTTTAAGATATATCACCCTATAATTAGCACTATCGCCCTCCTCTCGTTTAAGACATTCTTGCAAAACAGTAAGCGAATGTGTACTTACAACAATTTGAATCATTAATTCATCAGCAAGTTGATCTAATAGTTCTAGCATTCTGACTTGTGTGTCCGGATGAAGTGACACCTCAATTTCATCAATGCAAAGCAACCCTCCTTGATAATTGTCCTCAAGCGACAACAAATACAGGTCTGTGAGTGCACTAATAATATTCCCTATATTATCCTGTCCTATAGACTGCGATAATGTTGGCGTATTAATAATATCCATGTGAAGAGACGCACGTGCACATGCCGATTTGTTGACAATTGAAACATCCGCATCTTTTCTTATTGCTCCAGGAATGACATAGTTATACCATTTTCGAAATTTCTCATCTGCATTCTTTTGAATCAGCAAGTTTGTCTTTCTTACTTTATTAATCTTTACAGAATCCGCTTTTTCTCCCAGAGGATATAGTCGGGACAAGCTAGAATAAATGGTAGGAATCTTTACTCGTGCTGATCCTCCAACATTGAACTGGTTTTTATCTCTTTGAGCAACTTCACTATTGGTTACTCCTGTATCGTACACATTCGTAGTTCGCGGAATAATTCTTATCCCTCGATTTGTAGCAGTGTCATCCTTAAACGACAATCTTCTTGCAATCGCAAATTTACCGTTGTCTTTAACGTATTTTAAATACAATTTATAGTCCTGATAGGGCTCCTCTGTATCAATATTGAAAAATTCAGTAAACTCTGGCTGAAAATTGCCTGCCATAGGAGATTTTCGATACATACCTGATCCCGAAGCAATCAATGACAAAATATTGGATTTGCCCACACCATTAACACCGCTTATTACGGTTATCTTTCTGCCTATTGGAATCGTAACATTTACAAATGATCTGAACTTTTCCAGCTTGAGCTCGTCAGCTAATAAACGTATACTCATTTTCCATTTCCTAATATATGTTAATGAACCTGCTGTTTTCACGAATCACTTCTGCATCCGGAATCATAGATTCATTTTTAAATATCAAGAGCTCTTGGCCCTTTCTTTTTTTAGCCACGCAGTAATTTAATTCAAACTTTCTTATGTAATGTTTGTAATAAATTCTTTCTATTTCGGGCTCATTGTCATATGTAATCACCCAATCACAATTTACCATGTTTGAAATCAGTTTTTCAATTCTTACATGATCCTCGTAATCAAAAAAGTTCATGTAAAGCTGATAACCTTTTCGAAAATAAGGTGGATCAAAATATACAAAAGCGTTATCTTCGTATTTCGGGATATAATTTTTTATAAACGACACAATATCCTTGTTGTAAAAATGAATGTGTTGCTTCTTTTCCGCAATCTTCCTAATCCGTTCAATTAGCTCCGACTTGTTAAACCTTGCATCTAATTTCCAAGCACCTTGCTGAGATTTTCCGCCGATGACACCACCTTTTATTATTCCAGATCTATTTGTCCTGTTCATAAAAAATGTTGCAAAACCCAATTCAAAACTGTACCTCGAGCTCTCATTCATGCAAATAGCTCTTTGTTTATACCATTCATCCATGTTAAGTTGAGTTCTCTCGATCTCCTTTATGAACCGATCTGTTTCAGTAAGGATTGCTCTCCAGAAAGAATAAATACCTTTATCTAAGTCATTAATTACAATTTCAGACACAATCTCTTTCTCAAGCAATTCGAGTGCAACTGCTGCGCCGCCTGCAAAAGGCTCAATATATGTCCCTCCCCTATGTCCGTGAGTTTCAATCATCGTAGCTATAAATGGGGCTAGCTTTCCTTTTCCTCCTGGGTATCGTAATGGAGAGTAAAACATTCTCTCACCTCCATATTTTAAGGTTTCCACTCGGCGAGCCAAACATCAGTAATTCGATATCTTTTTATTTTAACTCCTCCAGAGTGATTTGAATGATATCATTCGGCTTGCGATTCAAATCTAAGCAAAACTTTTCCAAAAACATTGGCACAGACGTTCTCATCTCGTCTGAGCTTTTCCGTAACATTTGTACTAGTTCCAGTTAAGCGTGTCATCCCTGTTTTTCTAATTATGCCCCTTGAATTCTCATTGCTAGTGCAACAACAAAAGACAAGGTAGTGACCCATGGGTCTACAATGGCGCTTACGACAACGTTCATTGAAAGGATTTCCATGGGTCACTATAGCCATCTTAGCATTGAAGAGCGCGAAGACATTATGGTCTGGTGGAAAAATCATGAAAGTATAAGCCAGATTGCTCGTAAGCTCGGACGAAACAAATCAAGTATTTCACGAGAGATTAAAAGAAACGGTTGGACAATCATTGGAGTGGCGCATCTTTGTTATAGGGCCTCGACCGCCCAGAGAAAAACCGATGTTCGACGCCAGGCTTGCAAGAAACGCACCCTACTCGATGATCCAAGCCTTCGTGCACGTATTGTCTTTCTTATCTGTAGTCGCCACTTCTCACCTGAGCAGATTGCAGGAAGACTACACTTGGAGCTTTCATACGCTCCTGTCAGCTGTAGCACTATATATAGAGCCATACACTCAGGAAAACTAGACTGTGAACTTCCAGGTGTACAGTCTGTACGTAGAAGACTTAGACACC
>ERZ773214.713-NODE-713-length-20655-cov-16.262573_pt1 | contig 20655 bp, 13 predicted proteins | sample MGYA00511238_ERZ773214 | MGnify/ENA primary metagenome ERZ773214 (study PRJEB29015, sample SAMEA2738157) | human oral metagenome | biome: human oral; feature: human-associated habitat; material: saliva | place: China | collected 2259 ... | reverse complement strand
ACGTTCGAGCGGGTCAGCCCCAGCTCGCGCGAGAGCACCGCGGGGTGGCTCGGGCTGTCGAGCAGGGACATCAGGATGCGGGAGCGCGTCGGGTCGGCCATGGCCCGGCCGAGCCGGTTCATGACGTCAAGACGCGAAGCAATGGTCAGCATGCACTGAACTATACAGCAGCCGCTGACCTAATGGCCAGTTGTCGCGGCTGCCGCACGCGCTGCGCGCGCTTGCCCTCGTGAGGCGTGATCACCTCTTGCGCCAGCGGGGCCACTTCGGCATCCCGCGGCCCTTCCAGGTCTCCACGAGACCGGCGACGACCACGGCCACCGGCAGGAGAACGAGGCACATCGCGGCGGCGGCGGACCAGAGCTGTCGCGCCTCCAGCTTCGCCGTCGCGGCAGCTGACAATGTTATGGTCACCATCCCCAACCAGTTGGGGGTGGACTTTAACTTGAAACTACTTGAAGCAATTACTCAAATTGCCCGCGCTTTAGGCTGGCATAAGGGTTAAAGCTAGGCGGTGGCGCCCACAGTGGCACTAGCGCCGTGGCAGCCAAGCCGCGCACCCGGCGTCGAAACCAAAAAAACTAGGCGGTGGCGCCGGCGCCGGGCTCTGAGGAGTCGTCAGAGTTATCCACAATGCACCAACGCTCCACTATCAACCCGGCCACCATCCAGGCTAAACACCCCAGCGCACAGGCACCAGTATTCCAACGCAGCGAGAGCATAAACGGCGAGCCCAGCGCCCCTAAAGCAAAACCCAGCGCCCCCAGATAGGCCCCGGCAGCTAGGGCACCGGTAAGCGAGCAGGCCTGCGCGGCACTAACCGTTAAAGCCGCACGCATAGGGTTAACCCATTTGGCCTCACGCTGATAGCGGCGTACTCGGTAACCAAAAGCCAAGATCGCTAGCGCCGCCACTACGGCTGCAATGCCCCCATGCAAGGCGATAGCTGGGGGCCAGCCGTTTATTTGGGCCCCCAGACTCATAATCGCCCAGCCACAGCTGGCCCCCAGCAGGGCCAGCAAGGCTAGGACACGAAGCCGCGTGCGTTTCATTGACCGTTGTCTTGTGACTGATCCTCACTGCTATCGCTGTCTTCATCAGCGTAAGGCGGTTCAATGTACTGGCCGGTAGGCAAGGTGGGCAGGTTGTCGGTTTCCAACCAGTCCAGAGCCAACCAGCGCACCCCGTCACGGTCGGGGGCTACATCGGCCAGTTGGGCGGTGTCTTGGCCATCCAGGCTCAGCTCACTGTCAGCAAAAGACCAGGGCAGCAGCACGAAGGCACGCTCATGAGCGCGCGGGTGCGGCAAGGTCAGATCAGGCGCGTCAGAGGTGACACCCTCGTAGCAGATAATGTCCACATCCAGGGTGCGAATACCCCATTTCTCGGTGCGTACGCGGCCGGCCTCGTCTTCTAGGCGGTGGCATACGGCCAGTAGTTCGCGCGGGGAAAGCCCGGTTAAACCGACAATTACCGTGTTGAGGTAGTCAGGCTGGGCCTCCTGGTCCGGGCGGGTTACGGCGGCGGTACGGGCCAAGGGGGCGACGTCGGTCAGCTCAATTCCGGGGGTGTCTTGCAGCTTGTGGACGGCGTCGCGCAGGGCGGCTAGTACCCCACCTACATTGCCTCCCAGTGAGAGTACAAACTCTGCAGCGTGGGGCGGGCGGCGGTCTAGCGGGTCACCGCTTTGGTTGGCCGCGTTGTTTTGTTCCAGCTGAGTGGTGGGATCCTTGTAGGCGTCCTGCCAGGTGGGAGTCTGGGAGGCAACCCAGCTATTGCTGTCATCCTGCCAGGGGTCACGGCGATTATCAAAGAGCTCACTGATCAGCGAGTTAGAGCCGACCATAGTGTCTTGCTCGTAGTTGAAGTCGAAAGCTTCCTGCGGTGTGGCCTGAGTTACCGGGTGGTGGCCGTAGGCAGGCATGGCGGACTGGCCACCAGTGCCTAGCTCGGAAGTCTTGAAGTGATCTGCCGGCGCCTGGACGGACAGGCCCGACCCAGACTCATCACTCTGAGGGTTGGTACCTAGGGCTACGGTTTCCTGGTAATCCACATACTCTGAGTCATCCCCAGCCTGGGGGTTGGTTCCCAGGGCCACGGTTTCTTGGTAGTCAACGTACTTGGCGTCGTCATCAGAGGGCTCGGTTCCTAGGGGTGTAGTTTCCTGGAAGTCAACGTATGCACTGTCTTCCTGGCCCGCTTCATCTGCGTGTTCAGCCTCAGCAACAGGTTCGACGGCGTGGGCCTCAGCAGCCTGATCTTGCTTTGCTTCGCCTTTAGCGCCGCCCGCTTCAGAACCAAAAACCTCTCTGATATTAACTAGGCGGGTGGGGTCTTCAGCTACCTCTTGTTCACCAGAAGCTGCTGAGGGAGCGTATTCCTCGTCAGTAACTGGTTCACCGCTGGCCACCTCAGCCGCCTGCTGTGCTTCCTTCGCGGCAGCTGCTGCAGCTGCCTCAGCTGCGTCCTGGGCAACTTGAGCCTGGAGCTCTTCAAAGGAGTGGTGGGGTTGTTGCGGCTGCTGCTCGCCGTCCTCAGTGCGCAGGGAGTGCCAGTGCACCTGGGAGGGGCCAGCATCGTTCATGTCACGTAGCTCGCCAATAAAGCCTGCGGCGTCCTGGGAGCGCTGCTCGTCAGAGTATTCGCCTTGCTCACCGTGAGCGGCAAAGTCTTCACCAGAGTGCTGGGTAGGTTCCTGCGGCGCAGTTTCATCCTGGGCTGGTGCAGTGTCGGCGTCGTGAGTGGGCTCAGCGGCGTCGTCGGCAGAACCAAAGTGTCCGTCAGCAAACACACCATCTTGCTCGGCGCTAGAACCAGCCCGAACCGCACTGTCAGCTGCCGCAGCTGCACCGGTAAGTGCCGCCCCACCAGCAACCACTGCACCGGCACCAGCAGCCTTAGCGAACTCGCCCGGCAGTTCATCTACCGGCAGCTGGGAGCGCTCACCCCACGGCGGCGGGGCCGGCTGGTCCTCATCCACCTCGGTGAGGTAGTCGTCTAGATCATCGGGATCAGCAAAGGCATCAGGCTCATCAATAATGGCTACCTGCTCATCAACCTCACTGCGGTGGGTACCGTGCTCGCTCAGCGAGGCCGGGGTGGGGGCTACGGCGGCGGATGTGGCCGCAGCTGAGGCGCCGGTGAGGCTGTCTAGGCCGGAAACCGCAGACAGTCCTGAAACTGCCGAAAGCGCAGAGGCTGGTGAAGCGGTGAAAGCCAGGTTACCCATCTGGTCGGGTCCGGCCACAGCCAAAGCCATTAGGGTGCGCCCACGTACCAGGGTGACGGTGACGTCGTCGAAAGCCACCTCCAAGGGGGCCTGCGGCTTGTGGATGGTCACCTCCACACCAGCTACCGCCGAAAATGCCAGCACGGACTGAGCCACCCGGTCAGCCAGGGTTTCAATCAGGTTCACCGGCTCGCCGTGGATAACCTCCACCACCGCGTTAGCCACCTGTGAATAGTCCACGGTCTGGGCGATGTCGTCACTGGCCGCAGCCCGATCGAGCACGCCCGGCTCCAAAAACAAGGTCACGTCAGCGATAAAGATCTGACCCTCGGCACGCTCTGAGGGCAGGACACCGTGATAGCCACGCGCAGATAGTCCGCGCAAGGTTACGGTATTGGGAGTGCTCATCGAGATTCCTTCCACAGGGACGCGGCGGCGATTGCCTCACGCGAGGGGATAACTTGATGTACGCGTACCGCCCAGGCACCTCCAAGCGCCGCGAGTGCGCTGGTGGTGGCGGTGATGTTGTCGCGTTGGGCCGGATCGGCGGCGCGGGCGGTGTCAGTGCCACCAGCTACCGCCAAGGTTAAAAAGCGTTTGCGTGAAGCCCCAATTAGTACCGGGGCTGCTAACTCTTCTTGCAGGCGCTGCGTTGCTGCAAGCAGCTGCCAAGACTGTTCATGGGTTTTAGCGAAGCCTAAACCCGGGTCCACAATGATGCGTTCTTTGGCTAGCCCGGCTGCTTGGGCTTGCTCTAGGCGCTGGTTTAGCTCGCTGATTACGCCTGCGACGACGCCGTCGGGGTAGTCAGTTAGGCGGTCCATGGTCTGGGGGTTGCCACGCCAATGCTGGCAAATGTAGGCGGCCTGGGTGCTGGCCACGGTGCGGTGCATGGCCTGGTCACCTAGCCCGCCGGAAACGTCATTCACGATGGCGGCCCCCGCTGTCACTGCTGCCAGGGCGGTGGCCGCGTGGATAGTGTCTACACTGATAACTGCCTGCGGGCGCACCTGAAGTAGCGCCTCAATTACCGGCACAACACGCGCGGTTTCTTCTTCAATATCCACCTTAGCTGCGCCCGGGCGGGTGGATTCGCCCCCAATATCGATTATGTCGGCGCCCTGGTCTAGCAAAACTAAAGCGTGCTTTAGCGCCGCATCACGCTGGTACCAACGGCCGCCGTCGGAAAAAGAATCGGGAGTTACGTTCAAAACCCCCATCACTAAGGTGCGGTCGCTGGGCAGACTACACCCGGGTAACTGAGGATAATGACGCGCGCTCACGTGCTTAAGTGTATCTGCAATATGCATGGGCTGTGACCGCTAATCACCAAGAACTGCACAGTACGAGGCATCTAGGTAGTTCACGCAGTCGCATTTATAGCCCAACTAGTCCCTAGCCCCGGCGCCCTAAAATCAGGCTCATTGCCTCCGCGCGGGTAGCTGGATTGCGCATAATGCCGCGCACAGCTGAGGTAACCGTGTTAGAGCCGGGCTTACGCACCCCACGCATAGACATGCACAGGTGCTCAGCTTCAACCACCACCAGCACTCCCCTGCAGTGCAGGCGCTCCACCATGGCGTCAGCCACCTGGGCGGTGAGGCGTTCTTGCACCTGGGGGCGCCGGGCGTAGCCCTCCACCAGGCGCGCTAGCTTGCTTAGGCCGGTTACGTGTCCGTCAGTGCCGGGAATGTAGCCCACATGTGCCACCCCGTGGAAGGGCAGCAGGTGGTGTTCGCACACCGAATACATGGGGATGTCACGCACCAGCACCATTTCCTCATGGCCAACGTCAAAGACTTTGTCCAGGTGGTGGGCGGGGTCTTCGCTTAAGCCCGCGAATAGCTCAGCGTAGGCGCGCGCCATGCGCTGGGGGGTTTCGCGTAGCCCGTCACGTTCAGGGTCTTCCCCGATGGCTACCAGCAGGTCATATACGGCTTTGCGCACGCCTTCAGCGTCATAAGGGCGCGTCTGGGCCAGGGCCGACGGCGTTGCTTGGGCTTCCGGCACAGCTTGACCCTCCGGCGCCGCTTGCGTCTGCCCAGTTTCAGCGCCGGTTACCTCGCTAGTCACGGCTGGTCTCCTCAGTTTCAGCTGACTCAGTCCCAAATGCTGGCTCAGCATTAATTTCAGCAGCGCTCCCCTGCTCAGCGCTGGCCTCTAGCTCAGCGCCACTCTCAATCTCAGCGCCACCTTCAAGCTGCTTTTGTGCCTTGGCGTGCGCCTCCAGCTGCTCCCAGTCGGGGTCAGCAATCGCATCCACCTGGGCATTTAGGGCCTCCAGCTCACCGCCATGCCAGCGCGGGCGCTTGGGCTGCTTAGCTACCGGGGTGAAGATCTGGGCTAGCTCGCCCTCAAGAATGGTTTCCTTCTCCAGCAGCTGCTGGGCTAGGCGGTCAAGCACCGGGCGGTTACGCACCAAAATCTGTAAAGCATCCTGGTAGGCACTCTCTACCAGGGCGCGCACCTGCTCATCAATTTGTGCAGAAACCGCCTCAGAGTAGCCCGGGCCGCCCAGGGAGGCCATAGCGTCGCCGTCGTCGTTCTTACCCAAACGTACGGTACCTAGCAGATCACTCATGCCGTATTCGGTGACCATGCGGCGGGCAATGGAGGTGGCCTTTTCAATGTCGTTAGAGGCCCCCGAGGTGGGGTCATCAAAAATGATTTCCTCAGCGGCGCGCCCACCCATGGCGTAAACCAGCTGGTCTAGCAGCTCGTTGCGGGTCACCGAGTACTTGTCGTCAGAGGGCATCACCTGGGTGTAGCCCAGGGCGCGTCCACGCGGCAAAATCGTCACCTTGGTGACCGGGTCAGAGTAGGCCCCGGCCGCCGCACATAGGGCGTGACCAGCCTCGTGATATGCGGTTATAGATTTTTCGTGATCATTCATAACCCGAGTGCGCTTTTGCGGGCCGGCAATGACGCGGTCAATGGCCTCGTCTAGCGCACGGTTATCGATCATATGAGCGTTGGCACGTGCAGTTAGCAGCGCGGCTTCGTTAAGCACATTGGCTAGTTCGGCACCGGTGAAGCCCGGGGTTCGCTTAGCTACCAGGGCCAAGTCGACGTCGTCGGTCATGGGCTTGCCTTTAGCGTGCACCTTCAAGATGGCTAAGCGCCCAGCCATGTCAGGAGCCTCCACGGCCACCTGTCGGTCGAAACGTCCCGGGCGCAGCAGGGCCGGGTCAAGCACGTCAGGGCGGTTAGTAGCGGCAATGACGATTACGTTAGAGCCGGTGCCAAAACCATCCATCTCCACCAGCATCTGGTTGAGGGTCTGGCCGGCTTCGTCGTGACCACCGGTAGTGGCGCCAGAGGCACGCGAGCGCCCCACAGCGTCGATCTCATCAACGAAGATAATTGCCGGGGCGGCGGCCTTGGCCTGCTCAAACAGGTCACGCATACGCGAAGCACCCACACCCACAAACATCTCAATGAACTCTGAACCGCTCATGGAGAAGAAAGGCACCCCGGCCTCGCCGGCCACGGCCTTAGCCAGCAGGGTTTTACCGGTTCCAGGCGGGCCGTAAAGCAGCACGCCGCGCGGAATTTTTGCACCTACGGCCTTAAACTTTGCCGGTTCAGAGAGGAACTCGCGGATTTCTTGTAGTTCTTCTACGGCCTCATCCACCCCGGCGACGTCGTCAAAGGTGACGTCAGGCATTTCTTTGGAGCCAATTTGGGATTTAGAGCGGCCAATGGAGAACAGGCCGCCCCGGGAGCCGCCTTGCATTCGTCCCATCACAAACCACATTGCCCCCAGGAACACTGCCGACAGCAGCAGGATTTGCAGGAATGAGGACCACCAGGAGGTGGTGGGCACAACCGAGTCGTAGCCGCCCTTAGGGTTGGCTTTTTGAACTAGCTCGTTAACTTCCTTGGCCTGGGCGGTGACGTAGGTGAACTGTACTCGTTTACCGGCGTTATATTCGCTTTCCCCAGCGATACGCGGGGCTTGCACATAGTCGCGGTTTAGCCGAACCTGCACTACCTGGTTGCCGTCAATAATGGTGACGCGCTCAACCCCCTTAGCGCTCTTGAGTAGGGCCAGGCCAGAGGAAGTGTCAATGGTGGAGTAGCCGAGCAGCGAGTTGACCACCCAATAGCCGGGCACCGCCAAGATCAAGAACAGCAAGAACAAGTGCATGGGCCGCAGCTTGCGTCGGCCTTCGTCTTTTTTCTCGCCGTTGCGCTTGTCGCGTTCGTGCTTGTCTGCTGCTTTTAAGTCCTTGGTGGGCTTAGAGCTGCGCTTGTAGGGGTCTTTCTCGCTTTGGCTCGGCATTAATCAGCCTCCGTAGACGTGTTCGGCCAAGGTGGCCACGAAAGGTAGGTTGCGGTAGCGCTCGGCGTAGTCCAGGCCGTAGCCAACCACGAATTCATTGGGGATGTCGAAGCCGATGTAGCGGGGGTTAATTTCCACTTTGGCGGCCTCGGGCTTACGTAGCAGGGTGGCGATCTCAACGGACTTGGCGCCACGGCTAGATAGGTTGCTGACCAGCCAGGATAGGGTTAGGCCGGAGTCAATGATGTCTTCAATGATGAGGATGTCGCGTCCGGTTACGTCGCAGTCTAGATCTTTGAGGATACGTACGACGCCGGAGGACTTGGTGCCTGAGCCGTAGGAGGATACAGCCATCCATTCCATCTGGGCAGAGAAGTTCAGACGGCGCGAAAGGTCACTGACTACGTACACGGCCCCCTTGAGTACGCCCAGCAGCAGCGGGTTGCGGCCGGCATAGTCGACGTTGATTTCGGCGGCAATCTGGTCTAGGCGTTCGTTTAGCTGGTCCTCAGTGATTAGCACGCGGTCCAGGTCGGTGCCCATGTCAGAAACGTTCATATTTATCCGTTCAAGGAGAAGACGTTGCCATTGCGCGCCTGGCGCGTGCGGCAGTTAGGGTTCCACCGCTATATGGCACTGAAATACTAGATTGCCACTTTCGCCACTAATTGTGCCACCGCAATGGCCGTCACGTTTATCTCTTTATCAACTGGCGAACTGTAAAAGTTAGCCGGTTTAGAGGTTACGTAGCGGGGTGATTAGGGCGTCGTCGACGGCGGCCAGGGCAGTTGCTTCTTGACCGTCTGGGATGTTGTTAAGCACCACTGAGAAGCTAAGCTCACGCCCCGAGGCGGTAACAATAGTGCCGGTCAGGGAGCGCACGCCTGACAGCGAGCCGGTCTTGGCACGCACCCAACCAGCAGCGGAAGTGTTGTGGAAACGGTTCTTCAAAGTGCCGCTATAGGCCGAAACCGGCAGGTCACTGAGCAGTGTGCGACCGTTACCCACCCCGTCTTTACCGGCGGCGCGGGTCATGATGGTGGCCAGCAGGTTGGGGCTGACCTGGTTTTTGACACTCAGGCCCGAGCAGTCATCCATGGTTACCCCGGAAATGTCGTAACCGTCTTTTTTGAGCTGGGCCAGTACGGCCTTGGTGGCGCCGGTAAAGTCTGCGGTTTGTCCCCCGGCCACGGCCACAAGCCGGCCTTCTACCTCAGTCATGGTGTTGTCTGAGGTGGTTAGTGATACACCCAAGATTTCTGCCAGGGTGGCGCTGTCTACTGCGGACACCTTAGCGGAGTTGGCGCCGCGCTGGGCGCGAGTGGGCTGGCCTAGCACGCCGATACCGGCGTTTTTGAGGTGGGTGATGAACACCGTGGTGGCTTCCATGGCCGGGTCTGCCGGGTAAGGGCCGCCGTAGTGGCTGGTTACGTCAATCATTAGCGGCTGTACCTGGGTGGCCCAGGAGCTGTATTCACTGTCCCAGCTGGGGTGCCAGGTGGCGCCGGTAAATAGGGTGTCGTCTAGGGTCACGTTTACACTGGTTACGCCCTTGGCTTTGAGGGCAGCTGCGGTTGAGCGGGCTAGGTCCCCTAGTCCAGCGTGTCCGACGACGGAGTTAGCGTCTCCCTTATCTGCAGCTAGGAGCACGTCTCCCCCACCCACCAGGGTTAGGGTGGAGCCTTCTAGATAGGTGCTGGTTTGTACGCGGTGGCTGGCTCCCAGGGCGCTAAGTGCAGCTGCGGCAGTCAAAACTTTGTGGCTGGAGGCCGGCACCATGGCGGAGTTGGCGTTGGTGGAAGCAATGTCTTTACCGGTTAGGGAGTCTTTAACCACTACCCCAACGGTGCCCCCAGACATGGCCGGATTGGAGGTAAGGGAGGTGATCAGCGACTGTACCTGCGAAGTTTCAGGGATAGGCGCATTAGTGTTTAACGCCGTGACGCTAGCGGCGGCGGGAGCGATGCCAGACGCCGTCGGGAACGCGCGGGGAGAAATATCCACGCTAGCGGCAGTGACAAACCCAGGTACCACGTCCAGAGCGTCAAACAGCGTGTAGTACCCGCCGGCTACCAGTAAGGTAGCCACGCTGAGCGAGGCTGCAACCAATTTACGCATGCTGTTATTTCCATTCTTGCAGGCAGGCCGAAATAAGTTTGTGGACGCCGTGGGGAGTCGAGCGACTACTGGGTTTAAGAGCGATTACGGCAGATCGAGGCTAACCTCAACCCCAGCGATAGCCGCCCTCAAGGTAAGGATATCGCCTTCACCCTATATATGTGCCGACGCGCCGCATAAAACTGCCGCTTTACACGCCCACTTGCCAAGCCGGCATACCAAACCTACCCGCCAAGCCGACCTACAAAACTAGCCTGCCAAACCAGCCTGCCAAATTGACCTGCCGAACCGGCCCACCAAGACAGTTGTCGGACCATACAGCCGCTAACTGTTGCGTGCTTCATTAACCAAGCAGTTACCACACCAGACAAAGAGGAGTATTGTTTCACCCAAAGATAACGTTGTTTCACATTAGAGGAACATCAATATGCAATCTATGCAGTCACTGCCAGCTAGCTCCAGCACGCAGAGCGCAGCGCAGTCCACAAACAAATGGATAGCGCTCACTGCGCTATGCCTGGTGGTGTTGCTAGTTGTAATGGATAACACCATCGTCAATGTGGCGATCCCTACGCTAAGTGAGGCCCTAAACGCCTCGTCCACAGATTTGCAATGGGTGGTAGATGCCTACACCTTGTCGTTTGCTGCTCTACTGCTGCCGGCTGGAAAACTCAGTGACCGCTGGGGGCGTAGACGGATGCTACTGATTGGCTTGGTGGGGTTCACCCTATTCTCCGCCGGCGCCGCTTTTTCCTGGGCTTTATGGCAGTTGGTAGCACTGCGCGTGGCGCTAGGAGTCAGCGCCGCCATGATCTATCCGGCAACCTTGTCGCTGATCATCGTTATCTTTGAAAATTCCAAATACCGCAGCTTAGCTGTTGGCCTATGGGCGGCCACATCCGGTGTAGGTATCGCTTTAGGGCCTATCATCGGCGGTATCTTGCTAGAGCACTATGCTTGGAATTCCATTTTCTGGGTGTGTGCAGTTATTGGTGTGGTGGCTTTGGTTTGTATTGCGGTGGCAGTGCCCGAGTCGCGTACATTCCACAGCGAAAAATTCGATTTCCCTGGCACAGTACTGTCAGTTACCGGTGTAGGGCTGCTAGTGTGGGCAATTATTGAGCGCCCAACTTATGGCTGGCTGTCTTGGCAGGTTATTGGCGGCATTTGTGTGTCCCTGCTCGTATTGGCAGCGTTTGCAGCAGTTGAGTGGCGCACGCCAGCTCCCCTCATTGATGTTTCGCTCTTCCGCCGCGCCATATTTACTAGCAGTACCTGCGCAATTTGCATTGCTTTCTTCTGCTTGTTTGGATTCATCTTTATCACCACCCAATGGTTCCAGGCTCTGCGCGGCTACAGCGCACTAAAAACCGCCTTGTCAACCTTGCCTTTCGCAGTAGTTATGGCGGCTGTGGCCCCGCTGGCTACGCAGCTAGCTAAACGTTTTGGACACCGCATGGTGGTAACAGCAGGACTAGTTTTCCTTTCAGCAAGCATGTTTGTGGTTACGCAAGTTGGCGCCCACTGCAACTATTGGTTGGCGGTTGTGCCAACTATGGCGCTTATGGCAGCTGGCATCGCCCTGGTTCAAGGGCCCGCAACGGATGCTTTAATGAGCACGGTTCCAGAAAGCTCAACCGGCGCGGCTTCAGCAGTAAATGACACAATCCGCGAGATTGGCGGCACTTTGGGCGTGGCCGTTATGGGATCCGCAATTGTCTCGGTCTATCCCGACAAGCTCGCAGATGCTTTGTCTGGCCTGCATATCCCAGCTGCTGTAACAAAAGCTGCTCAAGATTCTGTGATGGCAGCGCATTCAATACTGCCGCATTTACCAGTAGCCATCCGCCACAGCGCACAGCAAGCTATCGAAACTAGTTTCATGAGCGCCACACACGCTGCCTGCTGGATTGCTTCCGGCCTGTCTTTAGCATTCGCACTGCTGTGCTGGGTCACTCTGCCCAAACACAGCTAAAGCATTCTTCCACAGTAGAAAGAAATATCTATCATGAGTACCGACATGACGAATCGTCTTCTGCTAGCTAACGCATTAGTGGAAGATCCCCGCAATCCCATCGTTGATATTGCAGCTTGTTTTCCTGGACATGGCAGTCAAAGCATCAACATGTTTCAAGGCTGCCTGTCTAATTTCCCAGAAGCCCAACGAGTTATAGCTCAAGCTGATAGCTTATACAAGGAACGCTACGGAGAGCTCCTTTCTACAACAGTAAATTCTGGAAAAGACAGCCGCCTGACTATGCCTACAGTCATGCAGCCTGCTATCGTAACGGCTTCTCTGGCCATGTTTGCTGTTCTTAAATCTGCCGGCATCCCGATTTCGATGCTCATGGGACACAGCTTGGGAGAATACAGCGCATTAATCGCGTCTGATGCCATTACATTCGACGATGGATTATCAGCAGTAATGGATCGCGCAGAAACCATTGATTCTATTCCCTATGGTATGCGTGGAGCGATGGCGGTTGTATTACCACGTAACACTCATGACATGCATAGAATCAAGGCCATCGTAACCGCGTTGTCCTGTCAGGGGCCACTTTCTATTGGAATCATCAACTCCAACAAACAACTTGTTATTTCGGGTGTCAAAGCTTTGGTCGTTCGTGTTACGGAACGCTTAGCCGCCGAGTCGATAGAGAGCTCTATACTCCCAATCCCTGTGGGATTTCATAGCCCTGTACTTTCGCCTGTCCTAATGGAGTTCAAGCGCAAGTTGGAAAATTATCAATGGCATAAGCCTAACATTCCGGTCATCTCGACAATCACTCAGGGACCCCTGCAAGACAGCGATATAGAACATATGCCGCAACTGCTTGCTGGACAATTAGTTACTCCCTTTGACTTTCGCGATTCTGTTACTTCCTGCCTATCTATGGGGGCGAAGCTATTCGTAGACATGGGGCCCAAACGTATAATCACCAACCTAATCGCAGATCAAGTACGTGATGGTGAAGCAAAGGTATTCGGTCTTGACTACGGACCCAATGGTGGAGCTAAAACTATTGATCGAATTCAGGCTCTGCAGTGGCTTTATGACACACAAGAAAGCAGACAAAATGCTGCACCTGAACCTTCTACGCCTTCCCCTCATACCTCTAAGGTGACGGCAAGTGACTTACGGAATGTACTTCTAGATGCAATCTGTGAGGTTACTGGTTATCCTGCTGAGGTCATTAGCCCAGACCTGGACCTTGAAGCTGATCTTGGTATTGACTCAGTCAAACAAATGCAAGCACTGGGGACAGTAGCTGAACAGATTGGCGTGCAACCTGAGTCCCTGGATCTATCCCAAGCACACACGCTACGTCAGATCGTTGACTGCATTAAACAAGCAGCTGCTAGTTCTAGGCTGCAAAAGGAAGAACAAACTAACACTGAAGAATTTCATTCTGGTGAATCTGTTTCTAATGTGAAACGGTTTATCCCTCAGATCATCGACAAACCGCTCTCTATCGATTTAGGAGTAACCGATTGGTCTAATTCTTCCTGCTTATTCATTCAATCTGGTAACCAGGTATTGGATTCTTCTATCCAACAAACGCTCCAACCTATTTTCCGCACTATGCACACCATTACTGCAGACAAGCTCATTAGTGGCGGAGGTTATCCCACTGCAGAATTCGGAACGATCCAGATGATTTTGGATTGCCACTCTCTAAATAGCAGCAGTCCAGCATTCGGAGAGCAGACAGATGCATGGTTGGACACAGCTCAAGAGAAATACGCACAAACATTTAAATTATCCCAGTCTCTTTATCCGCTTATCGAACAGATAGAGGGAAATATCGCGTGGTTGTCAGTCACCGGCGCAGGTGGTGTCTCAGGAGTAGGAACCACAGGAAGTGGCGATCCTGTTGATACATTAGCCTCAGGGTTCTATAAGAGTCTTGGCAAGGAATTGAATAATCTAAAAGTCAAAACCCTTGATGTAGATTCTTATACTGACACTCCGAAAGCTATTCTGGACGAAGTACGTCATTATTATCAAGATCAGGATTGCGAAATGGGCTACCTACATGGCTGCCGTCATGTGGTTCGCGTAATTCCCTTGGGAACAAGGCAGAAATACTCTATCAGAAAGCAGCTACCAGCAGGGACTGTAGCCTTCTTCTCCGGTGGGTCCCGAGGTATTGCCTTGGAATGCGCAAAAGCTCTTGCTGACGAACAGCCACAGATCAATGTAGTGATCACTGGACGCTCAGACATAAATGACCCTCAGGCGAAGGATTGGCTCCACTTAAGTGAAGAAGAATGGAATAAAGCAAAGGCTGACTTCTTCCGTGAATCTAAAAGGAATAATCCCTCGCTCGGAGCCATTGAGCTATCTGAGAAATATAACAGGATAAGCCATATCCGCACTTTGGCGAATAACCTTAAGACCGCTATATCCACGCGAAGCAATCTACATTATATTCCTTGTGATATCGCAGATGCTCAATCTACTGACAATGCGGTACGCAAGGCTCGTAAACAATGGGGAAATCTCTCATTGGTAGTTCATGCTGCTGGACTGGAATCGTTCGGCAGGCTACCTGGTAAAACATTAAGTCGCACCCAAAAGAGTATCGCAGTAAAACTTGGCGGTTTTATTAACTTGTACCAGGCCACTAAAGACGAACCGTCGCTGACCGCATTCATTTCCTTTGGGTCAGTATCTGGACGCTTCGGTATGGACGGGCAGGTAGACTACACTGCTGCTGCAGCCACACTTTCTGCACTTTCACATACGATTCCAATGAATACGCCAGCTAACCAGAAAATCCCATTCGTTACTATGGAATGGTCAGCTTGGAGCCAAGTAGGCATGGCAGCTCACCCACAGGTAATTGCTGTTCAGAAACAAGAGCGTGGAATGGAGTATATTCCAGTTAAGGTAGGAACAGAATTCTTCCTTGATGAGCTTGCACTAGGAACCGCAGATCCTGAGGTATTGATCATGGGGGCATTAGGCTCAAATCAGCCACAAGGACAGTTGGATTCACTAGATGCGGATATGGAGCTAGCCTCACCTATCGACTCTGCGGGAACCGTCTTAGACAAACCGCACTATCCAATGCTAGATAGCGTTGATAAACGGGGAGAAAACGCGCTTGTTGCACATCGCATGCTTCGATATGATCGTGACCTATATCTGCCTGATCACCGGGTAAAGGGAGTTACGACTTTTCCTGGAGTACTTCATCTAGAAACTCAGATTGAAGCCGCTTCATGCCTATCTAATGTGAAACGGCTTGGTGTCGAACTCGAAGAGTTGGAACTTAAAACGTTCCTTAAATGCCGTGATAACGACGAAGTACCTATCACTATCGAAGCCCTTCGCACAGACCGGAAGGGTAGTCAGGTCATCACAACTGAACTGTATTCAACCTTCAAGGCCCCAGATGGCCGGGTCCTAATCCCCCACCGCACTCATTCAACGGCTACTTTCAAATTATTGGATAAAGCCCCCGAATCATATAAGGCAGATTGGAATCCAGACAGCCTATTTGAAAAAGGGACACTTATCGATATTGCTCGTTACCATGCAAGGACGGAACATTTCATTAGTTTTGGGCCAACTTTCCGGTATATGCGTGTGGCAAACCTAACTGGAGATAACTGCGCGATAGGAGAGTTTATTGTACCGTCTGTACCAGGGCTTTTCAGTGATGTGCGTAATCCACAATTCCTCTGTTGCCCATTATTGATAGACAACGTTGGCAGAATGGCGTTGATGCGAGAATTTCAACGCTGGGGCCGTCACGTAGTGCCGGTACAGATCCATGGTGCTCGTCAGTTCCGTTGCCCGGCAGCTGGAGAAGTATGCTATGGAAAGATGGTTTTTCTGGCCGAAGACGAGAAAGGTGTCAACGTTAGCATCGAAATTATTGATGCTAATGGCTATCTACTATGCCAAGCAGACGAAGTACGACTTACTTTCCTAGGTCCGGTAGAACAAAAGCATAACATCATTACGTCAGCTGACAGTGTCATTCCCTCAAAGGAGTACTGATGGCAGATTTTGAACCAATTGCAATTATTGGGAGCGGATGTATACTCCCCCCGCATTCATGTTCCCCTGAAGAACTTTGGAATGCAATAGTTGAAGGTCAAAGTGGAATACACCCACCTGCACCTGAGCGCTGGGGTACAAACGTCAACTACGTAGATTCTGACCGTAGTGCAGTTGATAAGACCTATTGCGGTATTGGCGGTTTTATCACTAATTATGATAACTATGCCTCTCCTTCGACTGAGACCCGCCTAAACCGTACCCAGAAAATGATTATTGATACCGCTTCTCAAGCGATTATTGAAGCCGGTATCAATAAGTCTGACTTAACTAAGTGTCGTTTATTTGTTGGCAATATGCTGGCTGATGAAGCTTTCGGAGATCAGGCTCTATCAGAAATAAGTAGAGAGATCCTTAATGAGCGCACAGAAACATTAGGGAAAGACACTCTAGACGCCACTCAACACGCGATAGATTCTGTGATTCTGACTCGTAACAATGCTTCAGAAACAAAGAATTCTCCTTCTGACCTGGCACAGCTTCCAGCAAAGTTATTGGGTATGTCCAATGATCCCATAGTGATTGATGGTGCATGTGCATCAGGATTACTTATCGTTGATCTTGCAGCCAGATATCTGCACACTCACGTAAAACCGCTAGTAATGGCAGTTGGCGCAATGGCTAACATGTCTATTACTGGTAACGTTAGTTTCGCCAAAATAGGCGGCCTGAGTGACGAGCCCGCAAGACCGCTAGACGCAAATGCAAGTGGTCTCGTACCTGCGGAAGGTGCAGCAGCAGTATTGCTATGCACACTTTCATATGCGAGACAACACGGCTACCCAGTTAGTGGTGTCATTACAGGTTCATATTCAACAAGTGACGGGCGCGGAAAAGCAATTTACGCCCCTAATCCTAAAGGCCAACAACGCGCAATGCGTGGCGCTTTAGAGCAGGCAGGAATCACCTCAGCTGGAATTGACTATATTGAGACCCACGCAACGGGTACACCTGCCGGAGACACTTCCGAGTTAACGGCGATTATAAAAATGTTGACAGGACAACGCACTAGTCCTGTGTCTATAGGATCTATTAAAAATTTAATTGGTCATGGTTTCCCAACGGCAGGCACATCAAATCTGCTTTCAGTGTTGGAATCATTTAGGCATGAACAATATTTGCCGACCCACGGAGTTACTACACCTCACCCTCTAATAACTGAGCACCCTGAGCTTCTACAGTTGCATACTGTCCCTGTTCCATGGCCAAAGTCCGAAGATCATCCACGCAGAGCTTTAATTAACGCTTTTGGTTTTGGAGGTATTAACTCGTCAGTAGTTGTTGAACAGTACACAGAGGACCACCAACTCGAAAAACGGCGTAAAGATTCTAGCGATGAAAACGTGCTATACCTCGCAGTGCAATGCGTAGCTCAAACACAATGTAATCCACCACGTACACTGCTTGAGGATTCAATGGAGGCTGATTGGAAAGTTTTCCGCACCCCTCCAGTACTTTTGCCTCACATGGACGTTGCTCAAAGACTGGCTGTTTTGGCGGCTAAGGATCTACAGAACGAACTAGGCTCTGATTCTAAAGAGATTTTTGGTATCTTTCTCGGACAGCCTTCAGGATTGGCAGTAGGAGCCCGTAGAGAATTACGTATACGTCTTCCCGAGCTCCTTCACGCCATTGACCATGCCGAAATCCCTAGCGATCTACGTTACGAACTACAAACTTGGTTTAGTAATCGCGTGCTTACATCAATAGGCAACACCGTAGAAGCTGCACTGCCTGGCTATATGGACAACATAGTTTCAGGCCGAGTAGCCAATATGTTTGATTACCAGGGACCTAGCTGCGTAATCGATGGCGGCCGATTTTCTTTCGCCAGATCTATTGAAATGGCTTCTCTCGTACTGGCAGAACATGAAGCTGATGGCATGATAGTCGGATCTTCATTCGCCAACCCAAGCCATCTTATTGATCAAAATGCGGCTAAACTAGCCACAGCGACACTGATCATGTTACGCCCACTGGATTGGGCAAAAAAGCATCAGAGTCAAGTCCAGGCTGTAATCAAGATTAGTTACGTCAATCCATCAGAGATAAACCCTCATGATTTTCTTGATGCAGACAGATTAGCAAAAGCTGTAACTAGCCAAAGTCAGGCCTCTCGCCTGCAAGCAGGAAACATGCTAGTAGAAGTGATGGATCTTGAAGATGTATCAGTCAGGCAGCTACAACACCAAATGATTAAGCAACAGAAAAATTCTGAAATTAGTTCAAGGCACACACCATCCAGCAATATCGTGATACACGACACCTGGATTGGCATACAGGGTGAGGCTATCCCAGATTGTCTTACCATGCTGTTAGGCAAGACCGTAGCACCTATGAAACAAGACACTCGCATCCGGGCTGTAATACCTTTCAATTCTCCCATAGAGAAGGAGCGCATACTACAGGCTTTGAAAAACACTACGACATAGCCAGTAATTGAAGAGACATACTTTGCATGCGGGGCGATATGGAAATTCATTCGCCCCGCACATTGTTGTGCCCACCGTTTATCTCCTACGCCTGACTATAAAAGCGGACAACAGACCCAGTCATTTTTAGTTCCTAACGCCCTCGCTCTATCTGCAACCTCAATGTAGCTGAGTTCGTCACCTTCCAAACAGGAAGATAATTCAAAACTGTGGTTTACTTCTTATATGCCAACCACGCTATGACACAAAGGCCTACATGAAGAGTAGCTGCCCACCAGTAGTGGCGAGATAATGCGGAGAAGCATCTAATGACTAACCAGAAAACTACAAAGAACCAACGCACCCCCACCGCTGAAATCAGGGGACTCATACTTGACGCCTCAAAACAGATCATCGAAGAGGACGGATACGAAGCTTTCACCATCCGGCTGCTATCAGAAAAAGCCGGGGTGTCCCCCGCCAGTATCTACCGCCATATAGGTGACAAGCAAGCTGTCATTAACACCCTCATAGATGAGAGCTTTCTTCAGCTGCGGGAAAAGCTTTTACGCGTCACCACTGCAGATCCCCTGCAACGCCTATATGACGCAGGAGTGGTCTACCGTCAGCACGCTAAAGCATCGCCTGGAGTCTATGCCCTGCTGTGGCGCTGGCATGCCGGTGCTAGTGCCCAGGCCTGCCTGGACTCTATGACAGAGCTAGTACGCTACGGCCAGGTGGCGGGAAAGATCCGTAAAGATGAGCCTGGCTTAATCGCTTGGTCCATCTGGTCTGCTGTGCATGGCTTCGTCCAGTTCGAGACCCGCCCTGAACATGACACACCTGTAGATGATGATGATGCAGCTTATTCTTTCTTACTTCAACTTCTTATTCGGGGACTTAGCTCGTTTTGAGTAGTCTCTATTGGACTGTAACCATCGCAGACACCAGTCGGCCGTAACATCGCCAATTACCATGTAACGCAATACCCCCCTTTACAGCAGTAAATGTCCCACCCGATGTCAGGTTTACAAGCACTTTACGAAAATCCACAGTCTCACCCAATGCGGATAACGCCTTTGAGACAGCTTCTTTAGCGCAGAATGCTGCCCTACGTTCTACAGGAGACGCCAATTGCAACAAGTTAAGCTCTTCTGAGGAGAACACAAATTTCATAACAGTGTTGGACAACTCATCTGAATCATCCACATCTACCCCCAAAGCTCGACAACTTTCTGAAGATACCGCCACAGCAACACATAAAGATGAGCAGTGAGATAAAGAGCCTACAATGCCCGAGGGCCACAGTGGTTCACCAGCCCAGCCTCTTAAAATTGGCCCATCACGACCGATACGCTGTAAAGCCTCATGGGCCAAAAGCCGTGTTTCCACGAATTCATGTCGTCGTTTAGAGGTAGCGTTATCTACCAAAGCTAACTCAGCATCAAACAACTGCGCTTTGTGTATCTCATCGCCTGAGATTAATACTTCGCATCCAGAACTCAGCAGTGGCCCAAACAGGGATACCCGTAGTCTCATTTGAGGCTCCCACATATGGTGCCCGCCTTCCACCATAATTTTCCTTTCGTTACTTCATATACATCTTCGTAGGAAACTGCAGGCAGATCAACACATACTTACAAGTCAACCAAACACACGTAGGGATCGCTAAGAGCTTGCATGAGATAGCAATCAACAACCTACCTAAAACACCCAGATTTGCTCCGACAGAGCAGATCTCCTAAGAGCAAAACTCCATCTAGACCTAAGAGAATCGCAAAGATTTGCCCAAACCCTGCGCTAATGAGTCAAACTAGTGCTATACACAGTTCTAGGACCAAACGGCCCTACCATCGGCAGGCTGGCTTGAGTAAACGCACCCGTTGCAAGCCCAAAACATGTCCTGGCTTTGCGGGGCGAGGAAGGAGCTCAAAATGGAATTCGATGTAACCATTGAGATCCCCAAGGGTAACCGTAACAAATACGAGATTGACCATGAGACCGGCCGTATTCGCCTGGACCGCATGTTGTTCACGTCCACCCGTTACCCGGACGACTACGGCTTTATTGACGACACTCTAGGCGAGGACGGCGACCCGCTAGACGCCCTAGTACTACTAGAAGAACCCACTTTCCCTGGCTGCGTGATTCGCTGCCGCGCACTGGGCATGTTCCGTATGCGTGACGAAAAGGGCGGCGACGACAAGGTTCTGTGCGTGCCCGCAGCTGACCAGCGTGCTTCTTGGCGTACCGACATTGAGGACGTCAGCGAGTTCCACCGCCTAGAAATCCAGCACTTCTTTGAGGTCTACAAGGATCTAGAACCGGGCAAGAGCGTAGAAGGCGCCCACTGGGTAGGCCGTGAAGAAGCCGAGGCTGAAATTCGCCGCTCCTTCGCTCGTCTGCGTGAGCACGAAGGCCACTAACCCCATCCCAATCCCATTTTCCTTGAGCTTGTAAATAAAACTGTCCCCCTGGCCGTAGCTGAACTGCCTCCCGTTTCTTGGACATCGAAATTGAAGTCCAGGGAATGGGAGGC
>ERZ773214.712-NODE-712-length-20745-cov-4.275399_pt1 | contig 20745 bp, 19 predicted proteins | sample MGYA00511238_ERZ773214 | MGnify/ENA primary metagenome ERZ773214 (study PRJEB29015, sample SAMEA2738157) | human oral metagenome | biome: human oral; feature: human-associated habitat; material: saliva | place: China | collected 2259 ... | reverse complement strand
TAGAAAAGTTCATCACCAGCGTCATGATTGGGTCAAGCAGCATCATCAGCCGATTTAGAAATAGACCCATTTTATTCAGCTCGGTATTGGCTTGCTGGAACTTTTTCTGCTCAATTTTTTCGTTGTGAAACGCGCGAATGACTTTCAAGCCGACCAGGTTTTCGCGCGTCACCAGATTCAGTTTGTCCACCAGCGTCTGCAATTTCTTAAACCGAGGCACAGCGATGACAAACAACACAGCAATGACCACCAGCAGCACCGACACTGCCAGCGCAATGATCCAGCTCAAATTTGGCGCGTTATGAATGGCTTTTTGCAGACCGCCAATTGCCATGATCGGCGCCATCAACGCCAGACGCAGCAGCAGAATTGACGTCATCTGAATTTGCTGAATGTCGTTGGTCGAGCGGGTAATTAGCGAGGCGGTGGAAAATTTGTTAAAGTCCGCCAGCGCGAAACTTTCGACCCGCTCAAATAGTTCTGTCCGCAGTTTTTGCGCCATACCAGTGGCAATCCGAGCCGCCAAAAACCCGATGACAATTGAACACAACCCGCCCGCCGCCGTCACCACAATCATCGCTAGTCCGTTGTGCCAAATCGCCGGCATATCTTGTTTGATGATGCCGTTATTGACGATTTCCGACATCTTGTCAGGTAGCCACAAATTCGCCATCACCATGGCGTAGGTAAAGCTGACCAAGATGATAAACATCAGCCAGTAGCCGCTAAAAATTCGTAAGATATGCTTCATAATTGTTCTTTTAGTACCTCAAATCCAGTCTCTATTTTACCATAATACAAACCAACCGTCACAGAGCCTCATTGGACAAAAGTATCCGCTGGACGTATACTGTTTTTAGCGTCGGGGTGTGGCGCAGCTTGGTAGCGCGCACCGTTCGGGACGGTGAGGTCGTCCGTTCAAATCGGATCACCCCGACCAGGAAATTATTTGAAGCGTACGTTCAATCAATTAGAACCTCTGGCAGCTAGCAAATTAAAGGAGGTTATATGCGGCGACGAGTTAATGTACGCGGAATTATTATCAACGATCAGGGCAAGATTTTTTGCCAACAATTGACCGCAAATAGTGGCAAAGGACGGAATTTTTGGTGTACGCCGGGCGGCGGCTTGGAAAGCGGTGAAAGTCTGCTGGACGGTTTGCATCGGGAGATGATTGAAGAAACGGGTGTTGAACCAGAGATCGGAAAGTTGTTATTCATACAACAATTTGCCGAATCAGGCGAACAATCAGCACACGGCCCAAATGAGCAATTGGAATTTTTCTTTCTCATCACCAACTGGCAAGATTACCAGCACATCGACCTGGAGCAAACATCGCACGGCGTCAAAGAAGTGGCGAGATGTGGCTTTGTTGATCCAAAAACCACGCGGATTTTGCCAAGCTACCTGACAGAGGTTGATCTGGATTGGCTGATAAACAAATCAACTGAAACTCAAATTATGAGCGAGCTATAACTACTCTGTTCTGTCCTTATCATCCTCAGGCTCATTCACCTGTTCTTTAGTAGCAAGTTCCGCACGCACCTCCTGCTCGATCTCTTGGCGCAGTCGTTGACGCTCCTCGTCAGACACCGCCTGTGCCTTTTGTTTATAAGCCTGCGCCCGCATCAACACTGGCGTCACCACCAACCCAAACACCGTTAAGATACCAAAGATAGTCAATAATTGCCAGTTGGCAGTCAAAACATCACCGCCATGTTTTTGCCACAAAATACTCAGGCTCACTAAACTCAACAAACTCGCGCTACTAATGGTCAGCGTCACCAGTCCTGAAATGATCGAATCGTTACGTTTGAAGGAAAGAAACTTGGCAGTCAATGCAGTTAGCGATGTGATGATAAACGCGGTAATTGTCAGCTTGAGCAATGTTTCTTTGAGCCGACCGCAAAGCATATAATCATACCCTTCAGCAAACTTGTAGCTGGCGCTCGTATTACAAATACCTAAAGAAGGTAATAATTCCCACACCAATATCAACGCGCCCAACAACCACAAAGCATTGACAATTAACGATACGACCGACAGTGTTTTGATCAAACGCTGCTCATCCTCCAGGCGGGCAACTCCTCCCATAGCAAACAGTGAGGCAACTGCGGTAAACAAGGTAGTTGTCAAGATGCGCCAATCTACTGGACCAGACAGAGTAGCCATGATTCCCATGAGAGCACAGACTGAGAAAAGGCTGATGGATATATATAACAAAAATTGGCGTACTTGTGATAACTGATTCGTTTGTTTCATGTTGTTACTATACCATAATGTTTATGTTAGCGCATAGCCCGAATCATCTGTCTCAGCTGCTCGACCGCTCGGGCGCGGCGCTCACGTGTCCAGTACGTATCAGCTGTCACCTTTTCACCATCAGCGGTGGTTTCTTGGAGGAAATGACCGACAATATGGCCATCCTTCAGCGCTGTCACGTCAGGCACATACACTCGCGGTTGTCCGTTCTCATCAGTGCGAAGATGTGGCTTCAGTTTTTCAACCAATTTCTTATAGGTATCATCATTGGTTTCGCGGGCATGGCGAATGTCGAGATAGTAGATCTTATCCAGCCCTTCGGCTTTGGCGGCTTCATCGACAATCGGCGCCAGCTGCTGACACCACGGGCACTGCTGAAAGCCAAGGAAAATCAAACCACTGCCTGATTCAAATTTCTCCAAAACCTCGCCGGCCGAAGCAAAGACGAAGCGATTGTCATTCGCCACCCGGGAGTAAGCGGCCTTGAAACGGGCGGCGTCTGATGGTTGTGGTGACGGAGGTGTCTGTGGGCGCGACCAGATATACCAGCCGCATATGGCGGCGACAATAATACCAATAAAACCGATGGTCAAACACAGCCATATGTTATGGTTTTTAGTGACTGTACCATGTTTCATCTGGACCTCCTGTTATTTCCCTTTGACACCGAAGAACTTTCGTGCTCGTTCAGTCACTGGATGATCCATCACCTGCTCCGGCGGACCGTTTTCGATGATCTCGCCCTTGTCCAGGAAAATCATCCGCGTAGCCACTTCGCGCGCAAACTTCATTTCATGCGTGACGATGACCATGGTCATGCCTTTGGCGGCAACCTCACGGATTACGTCCAACACTTCGCCAATCATCTCTGGATCAAGCGCCGAAGTTGGTTCATCAAACAACATGATGTCTGGCTCCATGGCCAGGGCTCTCGCGATAGCCACGCGCTGCTTTTGCCCGCCTGAGAGCTGCGAGGGAAAGGCGCTAGCTTTGTCCGCCAGTCCCACGTCCGCGAGCAGTTTCTTTGCCAGGTGCGTCGCCGCCCGGTCGGACAGTTTGCGCAGTTTCCGCGGCGCCAGTTTGATATTATCCAGCACGCTCAAGTTCGGGAACAAATTAAACGACTGAAACACCATGCCAACTTTTTGGCGCAGAGCGTTAAGGTCGACTTTTGGCGCCGTCGTCTCTACCCCGTCGATAACAATGCGCCCGCCCGTCGGCGTCTCCAGCAGATTCAAGCAACGCAAAAACGTTGATTTGCCTGAACCACTCGAGCCAACGACGACCACCACTTCGCCTTCGTGAATCTCAACATCAATATCCCTGAGCACGCGGTTGCTACCAAACTGTTTTTTGAGGTTAGCCACCGTGATAATTGCTGGGCGCTCAGTGCTTGGTTGTGCCACTTCCTTCACCTTATTCACTGCCATCTTTCAATCTCCTCTCCACTCGCGTCATCACACGGGTAAATATCGCGGTCAACGCCAAGTACATCACCGCTGCGGCAAACAATGACTGAAACGCCGTGGCAGTTTGAAAGCGAATATTATCAGCGCCACGCATGATGTCATTTAGCCCAATCCAGCCGACGACTGAGGTCTCTTTCAACAGAGCGATAAATTCGCTAATCAGTGCCGGCAACGAATTTTTGAGTGCTTGTGGCAAAATCACCAAACGCATGGCCTGCCAGCGGCTAAAGCCCAGCGAACGAGCTGCTTCCATTTGCCCCTTGTCGACACTTTCGATACCACCGCGGATAATCTCGCCAATGTACGCACCGCTATTGATGCCAAAAGCGATGGCCGCCACAAAAATCTTCGGCATGAATTGATATGAGCCAAAGACGACGTAGTACATAATTAACAGCTGGACTAAGAGCGGCGTACCCCGAATGATGTCGACATACACCTTCCCAAGCCACGCCAGCGGATTCCAGCGGCTCAGCCCTTTGGCCCACGAGTAGCGACCAAGTGACTTAAACGGTCGTACGTCCGAAGTTCGCAACAGGGCGATGATGATACCAATGGCCGTACCAAGAAGCAGCGACAAAACGGTCAAAACCAACGTCACCTCTAGACCGTGCCACAAATACAACCACCGACCATCGCCGAAAATCACTTCCAGGAAATTCACGATTCAAGCTCCTTTTTCTTCATCGACTCAAGCGCTGCAGAGCCAAAATGTTTGCGGATGAGATTGTCGTACCGACCGTCCTTTTTCATCTCCGCCAACACTCGGTTAATTTTTTCCAGCAAGTCATGGTTATTGTTTTTGATGGCAATCGCATAGTGCTCGCTTGATAACTCACCTGGTAAAATCTCTAGGTCTGGAAAACCCGCCGTGTACTGAGCAGCCGGCGCATCATCCAAAATGACCGCCTCGACGCCACCAGCATTGAGCTCGGTCAACACGCTTGGTGCGGTCGGGAATTGCGACACCTTAGCGCCAGCAATTTTCCCGGCCAGCGTGTCTCCCGTCGTACCTAACTGCACACCAATTTTCTTGCCCGTCAGCTGATACCTATTACGAATCGGGCTGCCTTTTTTGACAATAATCCGCTGCGATGCTGAATAATACGGCTCGGAAAACAGCGCGTTTTTAGCACGCTCCGGCGTCACCGACATGCCAGCTACCGCCATGTCAATTTGCCCTGACTCTAGCGCTGGCAGCAATCCATCAAACGACATGTCTTCAATCCTCAATTCTTTATTCATACTGCGCGCAATCTCCTTGGCTAGATCAACATCAAACCCAACAATTTCATTGCCCTGCTTGTACTCAAACGGTTTAAAGCCAGCATTGGTACCCATCACCAACACGTCATCACTCTTACCAAACCCACCTTCACGCTGCAAAATATCAAACGCCATGAAGCCAATCAACGCCACAAACAGTCCAAGACCGATCCACCAACTAATTCCAAAGCCTTGACGTCGCGTTTTCGTTCCGTTCATGCTTATCAGTATACGCGCTTTGTGCCAAAATGATAAGCCCTAAGCGCATCAACACCTACTGCGTATAGTGGTATAATTAGATAATATGAAGAAAAAGATTCTCAGCCGCGTCTGTAGTTTTCGTACTTTTGTCCGCATCAGCATCGTCTTGATGCTGGCTCTCAGTGCAATATTCATCGTCGCCAGTCAGTACAAAACCGTGCAATTTCGCGACGCCAAAATTGATGAAATTTTGTTCTATTTTAACAACGGTCTAGCGGGCGGACAATCCAGTAGCCTGGTTTCAGCAGTTTGGAGCAATGTGCCATATGCTATTGGATTATTTGTCATCTTACTACTCCCTATACTCCTCAAACTACGCTGGAAAACAATGCCATTTCGACTGCGTCATCAAACCTATTACGCAAGTGGCATTTTTGTTGTTAGCCTGACACTCCTGGCACAAAGCTTCAGCATCCCAGCCTATGTCAGCGCTCTTACTCAATCATCAAAAATCTACGACAAGCACTATGTCGATCCGCGCGGCGTCAAATTGACGTTTCCAAGCACCAAACGTAATTTGATTTATATCTATGTTGAATCGCTAGAAAATACGCCCGCCTCCAAAGCCAACGGCGGCATGAGCGACAAATCAGTCATTCCAGAGCTGGAGAAATTGGCGCTGACCAACACTTCATTTTCACACCAATCCTCCGGCCTTGGTGGCGCCCTACCTGCCCACGGCACCACCTGGACGGTAGCAGGCATGACTGCGCAATCCGCTGGCGTGCCACTCAAAGACGGCGGCGTGTTTGGCGGCCGCGACCGCAACGGCATGGGTGATTTCAATAAATTCTTGCCCGGTGCTTATACCCTCGGGCAAGTGCTCCAAAAAGCTGATTATAATCAATCATTTATCATGGGCTCAGATAAAACTTTTGGTGGGCGCGATAAGTTACTAGAGCAACACGGCAATTACCACATCATCGACTTCACCTACGCTCAGCAGCACGGTTTGATTCCTCAGGACTACAAAGTATGGTGGGGCTACGAAGACAAAAAGCTTTTCCAATTTGCCCGCGATGAAGCAACTCGTCTCAGTAAATTAGACAAGCCATTTAACTTGCAAATGCTGACCGTTGACACGCACTTCACCGACGGCTGGCTGGACAGTGACACCTGTAAACAACAATTTGAAGCAAAATATGACAACGTCCATGCCTGCGCCTCCAAACAAATTGCCGCCTTCGTCGAGTGGGCTAAACAGCAACCGTTTTACGCCAACACTACTATCATCATCAGTGGTGATCACCTCGGCATGCAGACGCCATATTACGAAGAGAAAATCGCCGGCGCTCCCTACCAACGAACCGTCTACAACGCCTTCATCAACCCTGCCGTTCAGCCAACTCGCGCCACCAACCGCCAATTTGCCACCTTTGACATGTACCCATCGACCTTGGCAGCACTGGGTGTGACAGTAGATGGCGACCGCATGGGACTGGGCACCAATTTATTCTCAAATCGCCAGACACTGGTTGAACAATTTGGCGGTATTGACCAACTCAACGCTGAACTCAGCAAACGATCGAGCTATTATGAACGAAAAATTTTAAGCAGCTCATAAGCACATCACCTCACACTGCCTCTTGCCGCAACGTAACAATACGGGGCTCAGCCCACAGAAAAAGGAGGACATATGCCACCAACCATAAACCAAGAAGAAACCACCAAGCCCCTCGAGCAGTTTGGGACGGACATCACGGCACTGGCGCGTGAGGGCAAACTCGACCCGGTCATCGGGCGCGATGAGGAAATTCGCCGCACTATGCAAATCCTCAGCCGACGCACCAAGAATAACCCGGTGCTGATCGGCGAACCGGGCGTCGGTAAAACCGCCATCGTCGAGGCCCTGGCGCAGCGCATTGTCAAAGGCGACGTACCAGCATCGCTGAAAGACAAGCGGCTAATCTCCTTGGAAATTTCCAGTTTACTGGCGGGTGCTAGCTTTCGCGGTCAATTTGAAGAGCGCCTCAAAGCAATTTTGAAAGAAGTCGAAGAGGCTGCTGGCGAAATTATTTTGTTCGTTGATGAAATTCACACCATGGTCGGCGCCGGCAAAACCGAAGGCAGCATGGATGCCGGCAATATGCTCAAACCCGCCCTGGCGCGCGGTAAACTACACATGATCGGCGCGACGACGTTGGCGGAATATCGCCAGCATGTCGAGAAGGATGCGGCCCTGGAACGGCGCTTTCAGCCAGTTTACGTCGGCGAACCAAGTTTTGACGACACCGTGGCAATTTTGCGCGGTCTGAAAGAAAAATACGAGGTGCATCACGGCGTTAAAATCTCTGACGATGCCATCGTGGCGGCGGCGCGGCTGTCCACTCGCTACCTGCCCGACCGCTTTTTACCTGACAAAGCAGTAGATTTGTTGGATGAAGCGACCAGCGCTCTGAAGATGCAACTTGAGAGTGTACCGATTGCCCTGGACCGGCTGAATAACCGCCGCTTGCAGCTGGAGATTGAAGAGGCCGCGCTGAAAAAAGATAAATCCGACCACGCGAAAACCCGCAAAGAGGAAATTAAGCAGCAGATCGCTGACCTCCGAGCCAAAGCTGATGTCATCGACACCAAATGGCAGCACGAAAAGGATATCCTCCAGACTGTTAACACCGCTGCCGAAAAAATGGACAGTCTGCGCTCACAACTAGAAATCGCTGAACGCGATGCGGATCTCGCTACTGCAAGCCGTATCAAATACGGCGATATGCCAGAGCTGGAGAAAAAGCTAGCGAGCGCTCGCCAGGAACTAGCGGCTATCCCACCGGCCGACCGCTTACTCCGTGAAGAAGTCACACCCGACGATATCGCCAGCGTGGTAGCACGCTGGACAGGCATACCGGTAGAGCGGCTGATTGAGACCGAATCCAGCAAATTGACCAAATTAGAGGAGCATATCAGCACCCAAGTGATTGGTCAAGACAAAGCCATCGCTGCAGTCGCCAGCGCCATTCGCCGCTCGCGCGCTGGCCTCAGTGATACCAACCGGCCAATCGGCTCCTTCCTCTTCCTTGGCCCCACCGGTGTGGGCAAAACAGAGGTGGCCCGCAGCCTGTGCCGCGAATTATTTGACGACGAGCACGCCATGATTCGTATCGATATGAGCGAATATATGGAGCGCCACGCCGTGGCCCGGCTGATTGGTTCGCCGCCAGGCTACGTCGGCTACGACCAAGGCGGCCAACTCACCGAAGCGGTGCGCCGCCGCCCCTACAGCGTGGTATTGTTTGATGAAATCGAAAAAGCCCATGCCGATGTCTTTAACGTACTTCTCCAGGTGCTCGACGATGGTCGCCTGACCGATGGCCAGGGGCGAACGGTCGATTTCTCCAACACGGTCATCATCATGACTAGTAATGTCGGTTCGCAGGCAATCATGGATTTTTCTGGCGACGATTTGTCGGCACTGGATAATAAGATGCTTGACGTTCTACGCCAGCATTTCCGCCCGGAGTTCCTCAACCGCATCGATGACATCGTCATTTTCGATCGCATTCGACCAGAAGCGATGCGAGCGATTGTCGACGTTCAGCTGAAACGCGTCGCCCGCCAAGTCAAAGACAGCCGCGACATCACGTTGGAATTTGACGATAGCGTCCGCGACATGCTGGCCCGCGACGGTTACGACCCGGCCTTCGGTGCTCGGCCGCTGAAGCGCTTGGTGCAAAAACGGGTGCTTGATCCATTAGCGCTGGAGCTCATTGACGGACGAATTCATGAGGGCATGGCGGTTGCTGTTACGGTGGCTGATGGGCGAGTCACTTTCACCACACAAGCGGCCAATTAGCCTTTGGTCTCTAGCTATGCTATACTGATACGACAATATTATTGACAAGGAGACGATTTACACTATGACTATACTTGTATGGCTCATCATCGGTGGTCTTGCCGGCTGGCTGGCATCCAAGGTGGTAAATAAAGAAGCAGACTCAAGCGCACTAACCAACATCATCGTTGGTGTCATTGGAGCGATGGTTGGTGGCTGGCTAGTGAGTTTGATGGGCGGCAACGCTGATGTATTGACTGGCTTTAACGTTGCTAGCCTACTCACTGCTTTTTTTGGCGCAGTAGTACTGCTAGTTATTCTCAAGCTTATTAAAAAATAGTCCCGACCAACAACTGGCTTATATAACAATACCTCGATAACAATCGGGGTATTGTTGCTATCTAATAGTCAATGTTTGGTTCAAAGATGAATGCTATTTATCGTCGATTTACCTTTACGATTAGCGTATAATGGGTGCATGGAGCACATTCGCCAAAAACAAGCATCCATCAAGTCAGCCATGATAGGCGTTGGTAAAATTCTCAGCTTACCACCCTACTTGCTACTGGCAATTGTCTTGTTTGTGCTGTTTGCGTTTATTATTTTCTTTGCCATCAACGCCAATTTTTACGGCCCCCTGATGATGTCGCGGTTGCCGATACTAGACAAAATCTCCCTTTTTGGAACCATGTTCATTGATATATTCAAACAGGGTTTCAGCTCACTCAATGGCGCATTGCTCCTTGTAGTGTCACTCCTCCAAGGACTGTCAATTACCGTCGTCATTTTCACTGCCAAGAAAAATAAGCGTAATGAACAGTCGGTCACCAGACAAGTCGGGCTCAGCGGCCTAGCCTCCGTGGCTGCTGCCATCGGTCTGGGCTGCGTTCCCTGTGGCACATCACTCATCCTGCCGCTCGTTGCCGTGTTCTTCTCAGGTGCTGCCGCTGCCACTGCTGCCACCGTCGCCAGCACCATTGTCTTGATATTAGCCCTACTGTTAAGCCTCTTTTCACTCTACAAGTCTGGACAAATCGCCTTTATATATACAGAATTAGCAAAACAGGAGGAACTATGAATCGACAAAAATCAGCAGGCATAGCAATCATTTGGATCATCTCAGGCATTTTGATTACGGCAATTGTCGCATTGTTTATCTACGGCATCGTTAATCGTCCACCAAATCGCCATGTTGGTGACGGCAAACCGTGGAATGAAAAAATGTCGCAAGGCTCTGCCGAAGCCAAGCATGTGTTTGTTGATTATACTGATTATTTTTGCTCATTCTGCGCCGAGGTTGAAGCAGCCACTAACGCTGATTTCTTTAAAAATGAGTATCTCAAATCAGGTAAAGTTCGCTACGAACATCGCGTGGTAACACTGCTCAAAGAAGTCACCGACAACACAGAAACTGGCGCTCACGCTGCTTTTTGCGCCGCCGACCAAGACAAATACTGGCAGTATACCCACGATATCGTGCCACGCATCAAGCGTGATTATTTTGACAAAGGAATCGGCGTGAAAAACGTTGCCGTACCGCAAAAAATTCCACCACTGCCGTTAGACTACTTCCTGGCTTCTGCTAAAGCTGTCGGCATGGACGAGGCGAAGTTTACTGACTGTATGACCAAAAAACCACACCAAAAAGAGATCGATGACAACACCCAAAAAGCTCTGTCACTTGGTGTGAACGGTCTGCCATACATGGTGATCAATGACTACGTCGCCAGTGGATTTGCTGGTGGTGAAACTGGCTTAAAGGCGATCTTGAAAGCTGGCGGAGTGAACTAATGCCTACCAAAAAAACGCAAACAAAACCTCAAAAACTGTCAACAAAACGACAACCAGCTCGAACCAGCCATAGGTCAAGAACCAACGCAACACCCGCAAACCGACCTCGATTGAGCAGTATTATATTCACTACGTTACTTTTGCTGGCTGTTAGCGCAATGGGGGTCTTATTTTACCTCCACTCCAAGCAGCCACCAACCCAACGTCCAACCGTTCTAGAAGATGAAAAGTACTATTTCACCGATTCACGCTATGCTGGCATTCGCTCCAAGTTTGTGACGCGCGACACCAAACGCGAAAAGGTCTCAATTGAGTATCCAATTACCAGCAATTCCAAAATCAACAAACTCATCGCCCGAGCAATTGACCGCGCTGATAGTGATTTTCGCTACACTTCATCAAGCACCATCACCTTTGAGCGACCAATGACCGAAACCATCAGCTATCAAGTGACGCACAATAATACAGTAGCTCTGTCGATTATCGTCAATATCAAACAAGACATGCATGGCGCCCATCCAGTGGCACTGACGCTGTTTTGGACCTTTGATAAAGATTCTGGCGAGGTGATTAGTCTGGATAATTTGACTGAGAAATCAGAGGAAGCCACCAAGGCAATCGTGACAGCGGCCCAACGAGACGTCGCACAAACCATCAAACAACGCCAGCAGCCAGAAGCAAATCTTGAGGAAATGATCACCAAAGAGACATTAGCAAACTTTACCATCGCTGACGATGGCAATACCTTGGTCTGGCCAATTGGACAAGCCTCCCTGTTGCCGTCAGCCTATGGCGAATTAACCATCAAAGTACCAACCGCAACTGTTGCCAAATACCTGCAAAATCCAACGGCTCAAAAACTAGGCAATTTCCCTAAACCACCCGAACCAAAGCCAGAACCAAAGCCAGCACCCGCTGCACCAGCACCCACGCCAACCACTGGCAATAAAGTGATCGCTTTGACGTTTGATGACGGGCCGGGACCATACACTGCACACCTACTAGACATCTTGGATCAGTACGGTGCCAAAGCGACGTTCTTCTTGATTGGTAGCAAAGTTTCCGGGCAGGCTAGCGTCGTACGCAGCATCCAGGCGCGCGGCCACCAGCTGGGCAATCATTCATGGTCACACCCTGAACTACCTAAACTATCAGTTAACCAAATTGCTGGCGAAATCGACCGCACCAACGAAGCCATTAGACAAGCCGCTGGCGTCAAGCCAACCATTCTGCGACCACCGTATGGTGCAGTCAACGGTGTGGTTTTGGAACAACTTCGGGCGCGTGGCATGTCGTCAATCTTATGGTCGGTCGACACCCGCGACTGGGCTGATCGTAATAGCCAAATCGTCTGTTCACGTGCCGTCGCTGGCGCTCGTCCTGGAGCCGTCATCTTGATGCATGACATTCACCAAACTTCCGTCAATGCCGTGCCGTGCATCCTCAGCTCACTGAAGCAGCAGGGATATTCATTTGTGACGATACAGCGGTTACATTAGTCCACCTGATCAATCTCAAATATCTTGTATTTCGAAGAAGCGCCGCGCAATAATTTTACCTTTGAGGGCGCCACGCCGAGATGCTTTGCTAGTAGTTTCGCCGCCGCTAGATTCGCCCGACCTTCAATGGCTGGCGCCTTGGTGTAGATCGTCAACGAACCGTCGTCATTCGTAATGACCTCTTCACGATGGCGGGAGTTGGGTTTGAGGAGGACGGAGACTTTCATAGTTCAATAATCATTACCCTCAAAATGACATCGCCTCCAATTCCCGCGGTAAAATCTCCTGCACCTCCACCGAACCTACCACTAAGTGGTAACCGTGCAACCTTGACGGCAAATTACGCTCGACCGAACGCCAATTGACTGGGCGATTTTCATCAAAATAATCCAGTAGTTCTGCGTTCAAAAAATGGTCGCGCGGCAAGTCAACTGAACCATCCTGATTGATGACCAGCGCTATCGACAAACCCGATGTCACGCCATCTTCATTTTTAGCATACGCCGCCGTCACCAGATGGACCACTAGCTCAAATTCCAACACTGATTGATCGCTCGCCTCCACCTGCGCCTGGCCGCGACGCGCTAGCTGCTTATTAATTTCTGTTGTTAATTCCTCAACACTTGGCTTGCCATCAGCCGCCCGGCAATAGTCGCAACCATCTGTCGCCTCGACATATTCCAACAGCAAATCCATATCGACGTCAGTGTCTTTAACACCATGCTGCGACAATTGCTCCACCATTTCATGCAGCGCGCCTAGCAAACTATAATCATTAGCATTTCTGGCAGCATCACCGATGCGGATGATGGCGCGAGCGATGGTAATAGGATTTTTAGACTTACTCATACACCTATTGTACTCTGGTCTATCATAATTTATATATCAATCCAACAAACTCGCTCCGCCGCCAGTGTCATACGTCGCGCGTTTATAGCTCCATTCATTACCGTAACGCTTAGCTTGCTCTAGCACCATGTCAGTTACCAACGCCTGCTGGTCTGGCGAGTAGCCATATTTTGCCAACGTCTTTTTGACGTTAACTTTCAACAGTATTAACTCCTGTTTATAAATTGTTAGAGATCCTAACAACAAAGCAAAACAAAAATGTATACGCACCAGCAAATGCTATATAGAGCACCCAAGGGCCATGTTTAAAAATTACACTCCATAGTCTAGCTTTCTTTTGGTTTCTTGCTCTTTCAGCGGCTATCGTATCGACTCCTTTTTCTAATTCTGCGTAGATGTTTGAGATGTCTTTTCTTGTATTAGTTTCGGGATTATGACCATGTAGAATATCCTTTTCAAGTGTATACCTGTCTTGTAAGCTACCCAATCTCAACTGGTTAGTTTGATAGAAACCATAGAGCCTCGTAGCTTGACGCAAAAACAACGATATGGCAATACAGACAACAAAAAGCATCATTGCAGCAATAAAACTACAATCAATATGTGCCTGGCCATTCTTTAATCCAATAAGAACACCAAGGAAAGTGAACATCACTGAAGCCGTACCGCCTGAGTATTTTGCAATCTGATCGAATATATCTATTCTTCCTTCTCGTATATCTTGACTTGATTTATTGAGCATATTCGTGCTATCAATATCCTGTTTTTGAGCTTCTTGTCGTTGCTGATCTTGCTCAGGAGTTAGCTGTATATTAGTATCAGTCATTTCTTAACCTCGTTACTGTGTTTCTCCAATCTCTCACTGGCGCCACATATGGTACATCAATTTCTGCAAAATGCTGGCGGGCAGCAGTAATTTTACCCCGTTCATTAGTACTCAAGTGATTATCATGAATATCGTCCGAGCCCTTGGTCTCCGCCACAAAGTAAATCCGCCTATCGCCATCAAATGCCACCGCCCAATCTGGATTATACTTGCCAACCGGTGTATCAATCTTAAACCAACCCGGTAGCTTAATATAAAACTTAACGTCAGCATTATCCTCCAGTGACCGCATGAATTCACGCTCAACTTCTGAATCAACCGCCACGTAATCGTAGATGGTTTTTGCCTGGTCGGTCACCGCAATCGCCCCGCTCTTCGTTGCCACATCATACAAGTACGCCTGTAGCTCACCATTCTCAAACAATGTCATGTCATAACACTCACCCGTTATGTGATATTTAATACCATCAACTGCCAAGCGCTGTTTCACCCGATTAATCGCCCGAGCTGTTTCATCAATCACCTGTTGTGGATTAATAGTCACCTGCTCAAACATCCCCGCTTGATCAAACACCTCAAATATCACCCGACGCGTCATTTGTGTCTGACGCTGAATATCCGCTAATAAATTCGGCATCTTCACTTCAGTTTGGCGCACCACATACGAGTTGCAACCAGTCTCGCGCACCATAAAGCCATTATCATTACCCATAGAATCAATCAGGGTTTTATCATCAGCGATATTCGGTTTACTAATAGCGACCTGCGCTAATTCACTGGCCGCCTTCGTCACCAACTTTTCTGTATCAATCGCCACCCGGTAGGTCGTTTTATGTTTAATTTTATCCCATAGCTCCTTAAAGGCCGGGTCAAGCGCCCGTGATTTCTGAAACCTAACAGGTCGCCGATCATCACGATTCTTGATTCGTCCGCCGAAGTGAATACCCGTCTCCTCCTCAATCTCCGTCTGAAGCTTACGGCTAAAATCGGCGTAACTCTCATTGGCAATCACTGTCAGTATATTGATGCTATCATCATAGACTCGTTGCCCGTCAACATTCACCGGCAGACGCAGCCCTCGCCCGATTTCTTGGCGCTTTTTCATTTGACTCGACGTCTCATTAAGCGTACAAATCTGAAATACGTTAGGATTATCCCAGCCTTCACGCAGTGCCGAGTGGCTAAAGATAAACCGCAGCGGCTCATTTATATCCAGCAGTCTTTCTTTATCCTTCATGATTAAGGTATACGCCGTATCATCGTCCTTAGTGCGACCACCCTCGCCCTTAGTGTCACGGGAATCTTTCCACTGACCACTCTTGTCTGCTGCAAAGTAGCCATCATGCACTTCGCTCGCTAATAAATTATCCATGACGCCAGCATATTTTTGCTTAGACGAGACCTTGATATAGGCTTCCTCAAACCACTTAGCAAACTTACCCTTACTGGCACCATTTGCCGTATATTCACGATAATTTGCCACTTTATCGATAAAGAATAGGCTGAGTACCTTGACGCCGTCACCTAGCCGACGCTGTTTATCAAAGTGATCGTCAATCGTCAATTCAATCTGCCGCTTGATGATGTCATCGTGCAGACTTTCGTCGTGCTGACCAACATAAACTACTTTGCCATTACTAAACTCGATGCAATCATCACCGTGATTAATCGACTCGATATAGTAGCCAGCATAGACCGAACGACCCGTCTTTGCCTCCAGGTCGTCACCCGGAAACGCCTTGATAATCTTGCGTTGCAAGCCGTACTCGTCACTCGCATCCACCTCAATCTTGGCGAATGAGCGAGTCTTTGACTGCCGCTCTAGCGACAGTACATTGATATACGCATCATTATAATTATCCTCACTCTGGACACTATGTACCTCAATCTTCTTAACCAAGCCTTTATCATAGGCATCGACCGGAGTCAGCCGATAAAGCAAATTGTACAGGTGCTTATGCGTGGCACTATAGCGCAACGTGCACAGCGGATTAAGGCTAGCAATAGCATTCCTTCGTATGTCGGTCTCCATATTCTGCGGCTCGTCGAGAATAACTACCGGGTGAGTGGCCTTGATGAAATCAAGCGGCCGCCCATAGTCACTCTGCCGATTCATCACATTCTGTGCCTTAGCGAAGCTATCAATGGTAATCACCATGATCTGCAACGTATCGTTCGTCGCGAACTCACGAGCCTGACCGGTCTTCTTGCTGTCCCAGACGTAGTAGTCCATCTCCGGCTTATTGTAGAGATCGGCGAAGTGCTCCCTGGTAATCGCCAAATTCTTCAGCACACCCTCACGGATCGCCACGCTCGGTACAACGATGATAAACTTCTTCCAACCATAGTGCTGGTGTAGCTCATGAATCGTCCGCAAGTACACATACGTTTTGCCCGTGCCGGTCTCCATCTCGATAGAGAAGTTCATACCGTGCTTCAGGGATTTTTCGTTAATTTCTAGCGGAAAAGTCATCGGCAAGTTAAAACCACCTTCTTCAGCCTCGCTTTTCTCGATACCATTTTTCTCTTGAATTTTATGCGTATTCTTGATTATCTGCGCTATATCTAGCGTCAAGCTATTTCCCTTGGCGATCGTCGCCTCCAAGCTTAACTGCCCATCCTGATCCATATGGCGAGTCGCACCGTCAATGTCTTTTGGCTGGCCAGTAAATATATCCACCACCGCACTAACAGCGTTGATTTGGTAATCTAGGCTTGAGTTGAAGTGGAGTTTCATACACGCTCCTTTTCTGCGAAGTTGTTTAGAATTTTTAAATAATCCATGGAGACTTCAGCTGTCCAGACAACCGGAAAAGTAGGGCAACTTTTTACAGAAAATTTGTTACTTTTTTTGCTAATAGCGATCATAAGCATATTAAAAATTCAACACCTTCTCTACTTCAAAAAATGACTTTCGGGTTTCTTCACTAACCTTCGATAATATCTCTTTTCTTCTGTCGTTGTAGTATAAAGAATAGATAGTTTTATCAAAAGATGCATTACGAGATATTCCCAACTCCTGCCTTATCATTACTAAATCAGTACCAATGAACATATTTTGCAAGATAGTCTTTTTTCCACTCTTGCTTGGCAATAGATGAAGCCTATCACTGACAGATTCTTTAAAGGTTAGCGCTGCATCATCCTTGCATCTTATCCCCTCTGGATCATTATCCCAAAGCGCATTAAATTTAACACCCCAGCCTATCATTAAGGAAATATAGTAGGATATAGATTCGGCATTTTTACACGGAATAAACCTGTAGTTGGGCAAGAACATGCTAAAACAATAATAGTCATATATTCCCTCTACTAAAACCACTTTATCATTGGTGTCGTACTTTAAGCCAAATGGCTTAACCTCAAGAGTGTCATATATTGGCTGAAATGCACTCGTGTCCTTTCCAGTATAACTATAGACATTGGATAGGTGAATTTCTTTTCTATCATCTTTACTAGCTATCTTGATTGATTTTATTGAAATTACATCCGGATCTAGTAGATAGTGAGAATGCGTACAATAGATTACTGAATTTTTCTTAGAAATCTTTTCTAATTTCTTGCATAATCTAGATTGAGCTGTTGCATGCAGGTATGATCCTGGCTCATCTAGTAGGTATATGGCATTTGATCCTTCATTAGATACTATCTTCGGATTAAACTCCAGTTTCATTACGAAATTGAAAAACCAATAGAAACCCTTACTGCGATCACGAACATAAAAATAATGTAGCTCGTCATTATTATCTGTCTCAACTATTTCAAATTTTACATAAGCAGGCTTTGCGGAGCCATCACTATTATTGCTTGATGGCATAAAATCTATCGCAACATTTAAACTGTCAGAGTCGTCAAGCTTAAAGGTCTGCCATTCTTTCGCTAAGGTACTTTGTAACCTTTTGTTTACTTTTGCCAGAATTGTTTTTCTCATACGATCATCTTTTTCCTCAAGATCAAAAATAGAAAATTTTGAATCTGACTCTTTGAATAGTCTCTCTACAATAGCCAGCCATCCTGAAGGATTGTCTTTTTTACCCATGTCAATATCTATTTTTTCGGGAACATGATCCCGAAAATCATCGAAATACAAAATATAGGGCAACTTTCTTATTATCTGTTTAGCTAGAAAGTTATTAAAAGTTGTATCATCGAACTTTTCAAAGTTAATATCATAAAATTTGCTATCTTGTCTCAAACTTCTCGTAATAAGTATTTCCGTAATATTTTCACCCCTAAGTCTCGTTGTATACGCTCGAGATTTATTTTCAGGCGCTTCTTGTCCTGCGCCCTTAATTGCCTTCTTCAACTCCTCGCTAGAGATAGCAATCCGTGCAGTAATACTTGAGGAATCCTGCTCTCCAGCATCATACAAATTACCCGTATCTTGTAGGTGATGGTACATATCATCAAATGTATCGTTATAGTAATCAAAGGCCAGTATTGCTTTTAAGATAGTGGTTTTACCACATTCATTAACACCAATTATTGGTATAAGTCTCTCTTTATCGATATCTATCTTTACCGGACTTGATACTGCTTTGTATTTATTGATTGTAAAACTAATATATTTCATCACACCACCTCCACCTCAACACCTTGCCGTTCAGCTTGCAGGAGTAGGTTTACTTTTAGATTCACGTCGTCACCGAAGGCTCGGTCGAGGAGGATGATGGATGCTGGTTTGGTGTCGAGGATGGTCGCAAATAGTTCTTCCGTCATGGAGTGCGCCAAACAAATAGCCAGCTTCTCGGACGGGATAAAGCAGAAGTTATCATACTGCTCAATCTTCGCCAATGGTGAAACACCACGCTTGAGCAGGAGCTCGGTCAGCAGGTCGTCATCAGTCGCACCCTCCTCCAGCGGGTCGAGGTTAGCGAGTGTCTGCTGGCGAATCTCCTCCGGGTCAGAAACCAGCTCGTTCCACGGCTTGAAGTTGCTATCGTCCACCCGATACGCCCGGGAGCCAAGGTCAAGCGGGACGTCACGAGAGGCGAGCTTATCCGCCTGATCGGCACGGATTTTGGTGCCCGCCCGGCGGATACGCTCACGAGCAATGTCTGCGATGGTGCGGTAACCAGCTTTATACGCCTCCGACTTCTCGTCAGTCAGCTCAGGCAGCTGCACACAAATCCAACGACGATCGCCGCCATCTTCGGCGTTAAGTTCGGCAACGGCATGAGCGGTCGTGCCAGAGCCGGAGAAGAAGTCGAGGATGATATCGTTGCCGTCAGTACACAAACTCGCTAGCTGCTTAATCAGCTTAACTGGTTTTGGATAGTCAAAATACGCAACACCGTCAAATAAATCCTTTACTTCTTTTGTTGCATCTTGTGAGTGCCCAACATCAGTATATTTCCAAACCGTCATTGGCGTTACGCCATCTTTGACTTCTGATAAAAAGCGCTTGTAGCGCGGAACACCACTGCCATTAGACCCAAACCAGACGCGGTTATCGGCTATTAACTCTTGCGTTTTCTTTTCCGAGAAACGCCAAGAATATCCACTCGGAGGTAATACCCTTCGTCCGCTTGGTGTTATAATTTCATAAATATTCTTTTGATTTGCTGGTCCAACTGAGAAATTATCACTCTGCCATATACCTCGTGGGTCATCGTCTGGATTTTTATATCGTGCATCAGCCGCCTCATTGCGCTTTAAAGACAGCTTATCCAACAAATCAATATTACGCGCGAAACAAACGATATAATCATGACTCTCCGAAAAATGATGTTTCAGATTAACTGGCGCATAGGCTCGTTCCCACACAATCTGTGCTACAAAATTCTCCTCCCCAAATATCTCATTCATCATCAGGCGGAGGTTGTGGACTTCGTTGTCGTCGATCGAGACGAAGATAACGCCGTCTTGGCGAAGCAGGTTGCGTGCCAAAAAGAGGCGTGGATACATCATGTTCAGCCAGTTGCTGTGCTTATGCCCGCCAGTATTGGTGCGCAAGCCATCGTCACGCACAACATTGCCCTCGTCATCGGTGATGCCCGCCTCTGCCTCGTAGCTACGGCGTGTCTGCTTGAAGTCATCGTTGTAGATGAAATCATTACCAGTGTTGTAAGGCGGGTCGATATAAATCATCTTAACCTTGCCATAATACGCCTTGTGCAAGATCTTTAGCGCCGCCAGGTTGTCGCCCTCGATAAACATATTGCCCGTCGTATCCCAATCGACGGAATTCGCCCGGTCAGGATGGAGTGTCTGGACAGTCTTCTTCTGGATGGCAGCGAAGACGTCGCTCTTACCTTTCCAGCCGATCCCGTAGCGCTCGCCCAAATCAACCGCTTCGCCCAGAGTCGCCTGGAGCTTCTGCCAGTCGATTTTACCTTCGGTGACTACCTCGGGGAAGAGTTGCGCCAGCTTGTCAATTTGTTGTTGATTTATATTGTCGTTGTAGCCGTCCACACTAAGAATACCTCCTGTATATAGCTAATTATACCAGACAAGGGGGTCTATGGATGGTTCGTTGTGGTTTATTTTTTATTATTAAGTAAATACAATTTTGTATTAGCGTAAAGCAAAAACTCCTTTTGTCGAATGATTTTATCATAATCGTTTATTAAAGGTCTCAACAAACGAATACCTCCACTGCCTAATCCTCTACTAGACAGGCCTATGTCTTTTCTCATTTCTTTAAAAACGGCTGTCATTAAAACCATAGTACGTAAACCATTTTCCTCATCTTTATATTCACGATAGGCATGCTGAAGCATATTCGAGAATTTATCAAGCACCTTTGGAGAC
>ERZ773214.710-NODE-710-length-20755-cov-7.490435_pt1 | contig 20755 bp, 16 predicted proteins | sample MGYA00511238_ERZ773214 | MGnify/ENA primary metagenome ERZ773214 (study PRJEB29015, sample SAMEA2738157) | human oral metagenome | biome: human oral; feature: human-associated habitat; material: saliva | place: China | collected 2259 ... | reverse complement strand
AGGAATTTCTTTATGTGTCGGACAACCCTTTGTTTCTTTGTGGACATACGGCAAAAGAAGTCAAGGAATTAGGCTACAGCTTTTACTTGGAGCATGTACCAGAGGACGAACAAAAAATGCTTATTGAGTTAAATAGCAGTGGGTTTAAGTTCTTTGAGACTTTCGATAATGTTGATAAATACCAGTGTTCTATGTCCTATCACTTTCATCTGAAGAGTGGAACAAAAAGTAAGTTGATTAATCACCAGCTTACTCCCATTCTATTGACAGATGAAGGCAAGATATGGATTGGTATGTGTGTCGTATCACTATCTTCACATAAAACAGTGGGACATGTAGAGTTTCACAAAAAGGGTAATCTTAACTATTGGAAATATTCTTTCGAAGGACATCGGTGGAAAGAATGTGATGGAATATCACTCAAAGAAGAAGAACTTGAAGTGCTACGGTTGTCAGCAGCAGGACTTACCATGACGGAAATTGCGAACAGAATGTGCCGCTCGTTAGATTCTATCAAAACCTATAAACGCCACGCCTTTGACAAATTAGGCGTGACGAATATCACCGAAGCTATTTCAAGAGCTACCTTAAACAAACTCTTCTGAAAATAATAACTTACGGCAAAAGCGAAGAGAGATAGAATTTAGGAAAATAGTTTACAGGTTTTCCTGTAGCAAGATTGTACATTGCCGTTGTACACAAGCCTGCGGTAATCCACGAGGCTATGGATAATTGTGGAGGTGGCAGCATTTCGCTTTCCTCTTTATATTGAGTTACAATTTTGTCTAACCACTCTTTAGGTTGATTCCAAAAAGCCCCGTGCCCGGTAACATATTCAGCTACCTTTAATTCAAATCCCTTTGGCTCTTCAGTCAGTTCAGATAAAGAGTGCCCCCATGGGTCTACAATCGTAACAAAGCCAGCCCAACCAAAGTTGTATGGGTGCAGTACTGGGATTTTTCTTTCTTTGCATATTTCATCAAAGACGAATGGAGTTTTATCCTTAAAGTCCAATGCATTGATGGCTACATCATGCTCATTCAGCATCTCTTCGATGTTATCAGGAGTCAAAAACTCTGTATGGAAATCTATCTGTGCATCAGGATTGATGCTTAGCAAACGCTCAGCCAAACATTCCGCCTTGTATCTGCCAATGTCATTCTCTGTATAATTCTGCCTATTAAGGTTGCTTTCCTCCACCTTGTCGCCATCAACGATGGTGATATGTTCGAAACCAAATCTTAAAGCGCATTCAGCGATAATGCTGCCAATACCAGCACCACCAAGGAATATCTTATAATCCTTGATGATGCTTTGTTCTCTTTCGCTCACATAGAGCCTGTTTCTGCTGTATCTTTCTTCCATAACAAAATAATTATTTTAGGCAAAAGTAGATGTAATAAAGCATATATACTCTACACAAAAGTGTAATAATCAATCACATTATTGATTATTTTAGATTTTATAACATATTCAGAAGGTAATATGTTTGCTACTCCTTATAGTTGTCCTCCAACAACCTTTTCAAATCCGAAGCCTTATAGAGTATCTTTCCTGCGAATTGCGTATAGGGAGTAATCCTCCTGTTCCGATAGTCCTGCAGGGGCGGGGACTGATATACAGCCTCTCGCACACCTCCTTGCCCGTTAGGAAATATTCTTCACCAAAGAGCGGTTTGTGTGTCTGTGTACTTCCTTAATTCTCTTGCTTACACTACTGATAACGGACAGCACCACTTGTATATCGTCCGCTTCCATATTCAAATCTCTTACCAGTTCCATAATCTACTTGTTTATTTTAACGTGAGTTCGACGAATTCAGAACAATGTAAGCTGTGTGTCAATGGTCCTTTGCACATTGATGCACGGCTTCTTTGGGAACAGATAATGGGCAGCAATTGCCCCGAATAAGTTGACGATGATTTTTTTAAGCATCTATGTTTGGAGTATTCCACTTGCACAATGTTCTTAAGTTCATCATTCATAGTTTCTATAATGGCTCTTTTTCTGAGTAAAAGCCTGTCTGAAACACTCATTAAAGCTCCTTTCATGCTTTCGGCGTAATGGACATTTGGTAGGCTGATCATTCCAGTCTACCAAATGTCTATTACTAGAACCTGAGAGAGTTTTCAGTCTACCAAATGTCCATTATGCCTTAAATTCTATTATCAATCAGCTTCTTTGAGGCATTTATTTTTCATTCTTTAAATAGCTAGAATGTTGGAGAATCTGTATCTCTATTATTCAACCTGCGGGTAAATGATTTGTTTTTCCCTGCATTGAAATTATACTCTACCCCTATTGCAAACATCGAATGGTTGTCTTTTATTCTGCGCTCTTCGTTATAGTTTACAAAAGAAGAAGAATTCGTCTTTGTAATGTATTTCGCATCTTTGCCAATAAAAAATACTGATGCTGAGAATTTCCAATTATTTACTCTATAGCTTGCTGTAAAATCATTATTATTTTCTGTACTACTCTTAAAGCTTCCGTTGGCAGTGTATACCGGGATTACCAAATGATAATGTGCATTGAAATTCTTATAATTAAAGTCTACGTCGAACAGATTGTCTACGGAGAAGATTTTATTAACATCATCCTCATTGTATACTTTCTCCATTTGAGGTACACCAGCCAGAGAGAAAGACAACAAGTCATTTCCAAATGGCTTATACTGGAGCATAATGAATCCCCCATAGCTATTTACATGCTTACAATTTTTATAATCTAATATCAGTTCATTGTTATCGGTATAAAAATATTGATAAATAGCTTTTGACTGATAGGAATATGTTGTCTTCATCATTAAGTCTATATATTTACTATAGTGATTCAGCATAAGCGTTACTCTAGTATCCTGTCCATTCTTTAAATGAGGGTTACCTTTCTTATAAATATCTCTTGTTAGCATGGTAACATTACTACTAAGCATATTTAAAGAAGGAATAATTGGGTTAGAAGTAAATTCAAATCTCAGTGATGTGTTATTCGACACATTATAACCTAATTCTGCCTTAGGGGTAAACATAATCTCTGAATGAGACGCAAGTGGTGAATTAATTTTTAATGTTGTAACTCCCACATTTGCTTTATACATAAGTTTACCTTTACCCCCTACTAATTCTGTATAAAGATAATGTTGTGACTGGTTGGTGGAATATACATCTTGACCTGATAAATTATTCAAGTTGGATCTTGAATGTGAAAATTCTGTACGGTAACCTGTATTCAATTTAATATTTGCAAATCGATGCGAATAATCAATCTCACCGATGATGCTATTCTTTTTATTCTTCAGCCTCATATCATCTACATATGGCACTGCTCCATTTGAAATTTCCTCATCTTCATAGGAAGTGCTATGTGTACCAAAGGTAGCTGCATTAATATTTACAGATAAATTATTTTTATCATCAAACTGCCTATCAAAGTAGAGGTCTAAAGAAGGATTAAAGGTATGAATATTATCATGAGAATTACGAATAATACCGTCTTTATGTCCCAGCACTCCATAGACACCATTTTGAATACTTTTACTATGTTCCCAGAGAATATTAGGCTCAAAGGAAATCTGGAAGATAGACTTCATATTTGGGATATAAGCATATTTCACACTAATATCTTGGTTAATATATCCGAATTTTTCCTTTCCAGAAGACTTATCGATATAATTATCCACACCCTTCGTATATTCATACGAACGGCTATTTACCACATTCTTGTAATCACGTAAGCTAAAATCGTAAGAAAGATCAAACTTACTCTTACCTTGTGTGATAGAGAGGTAGACCTCATCATCTGAGAAACCAGTGCTGAATGCATCCCTCGTCTTTAGTCCGAAGCTGTAACCTTTTTCTAATGTTTTTGTAACAACATTTATAACAGAACTAGCTGTAGCATATCGCGCTGGTGGTATATCATAATATTCTATATACTTTATATTACTTGGTTTTAGGGCTTTAAGATCCACTTCAGAAGAACGAATGTTATTGATAAGGATAAAAGGAGTTTTTCCATCAACATTCTTTAAAGTTCCGGTTAAGGCATCTTCTCTTATTTCTGGAATATCCTTGACCAAGTCTCTACCCACCTGAGCATGTTTTATTTGCTCACTGGTAAAAGTGATTGATCTATGATCAATATGTTGTATATTTCTATTTGCTGTTACTACTGTCTCCTTTAATTCTACAGCTAATGGTTGTAAAGAATAATTTCTGTTTAAACGAGAGGAGTCTGATAAAGCGATATTTTCTTTTATTGTCTTATACCCCAAATAAGACACGACAATTCTATAAGATTTCGTAGGAACATTATCTAAAGAGAAATTTCCTTCTAAATCCGTTAATGATCCAGAATAGTTCTTTGTTGTATCGGCCTGTAATTGCAAAGTCACATTTGCAAAAGCAATATTTTTACCTGTTTGAGAATCCTTCACATTGCCTTCTATTTTTCTTTGAGCATGTAGCCCCATACTACAAAGGGAAAAGCAAATCAAAGAAAATATTATTTTATCGTTCATAATACTAATCCTATTAAAATTTATTTATCATTCTATACGTCCAATATTACTTGTTGGTTTAAAAAACGATTTTTAAATTGTCTACTCGTAGTTTTTTCGACATCTACCCCTTTTCTTTTCTGTCTGGTCAGAATGCCGTCTTACAGCTTAAGGCATTGCTTTCCTTTATACAGTTTGGTCTGTTTTTATAATCTTGTCGACTTGATTATTTCTATTGCAAATATATTTATATCTCCAAATTATATCGTTACACTTTTGTGTAATTCTGAATTTGTTGCCTGAAATATTACACAAAAGTGTAATCATGCTGCCTTGCATAGTTCACCATACTTGGAAAAGAAGCCCATAATACCTCTTTTACTGGAACATACAGGAACGGTCTCCGATTCCTCTCATGGGGGCTTCTCGCCCCAAGGGTCTCTATGTTTTCAGGTATAGATTATTAAGCTACACCAACACTCGGGATTGCAGTTCTATGTTGAACTTGCGTTATTCAGCGCTCACCGATATTATACAGTGCATATCAATTTATCAAACCTTAAATAAAGCTTGAATCGTATTATATGGTGTTTTGTCGTGTTTCTTAGCTGTTTCTACAACCGAATGAAGATCAAGAAAAGCGTCTGCTCCGAAGTCAGAACGAAATGTACAGGAGTTCTTCAGTTTGATTTTTAGCTTGCGTATTCCCCGTTCGCTTCCATTATTATCAGATGGTATCATCGGATTTTCAAGGAATTTGAAAATGTAGTCTCTGCATTTGACCAAACCTTTTCTGAACGTAATAAACTTTTTACCAAGCCGTTCTATATTCTGTTTGAGTAGATTATCCAAACGTTCAATCCATGATACCTTGTCTATAACACCGATTGGATTGGTGTTTCGCTCGTGAATGGGCTTACGGAAAAGATTGGTTACTTCTCAGACCACTCTTGTTCAGTGTTCAACTTTGAGAGATATTGCAGTTCACGGAACAAGTGTGCAAGACAAACCTAATGATTGAGAAAATGGAGTGCAAAGTATGCGCTATGGCGGTCGGTAACGGCAGTCATCCGTTCTAAGCTATCGTCAAACTTGTCTGCTAACACCTTCGAATCTCTTCCATCAGTAGGAAAATGGGCATCTTTATAGCCTTTATACGAAGATTTAGAGGAGAGAATACTGACTGATCAATACCGCTGAATAGTTACGATTGATTGTGTAAGGAAAGGCAGAATAAGCTGCAGCAGACTGTTAACGAGCAAGTCTAAAACAATTTGACCGAAATACTTGAGATATTGTTCAATGTAACTAAAGAGGAACTTAAACGCTCGTTCTTCTTTAGGTTCTTCGTCCATCTTCTTTTCATAAAACGCAGGAGTAGGTTCTAAGAACATAGCGATACCCTTTTCCTCACCGTTCGATTGTGTGCTTACCCAGTGCTTCTTAAATTCCTCGAGATTGTATTTAACAAGTCCCTTTGCGGGGTCAGCAATGTAGAATCTATTCTTTTTGACTTTGTATAGTACAACAAAATGATTTTGGTTCCAATGGAGAATAGAACATAACTTATGGGTCATTAACTCTTTTACAGAGATTCGTACCGAAACAGATTCAAGTCCGATTGTTTGAGCTGTTTCTGTGATGGCTTTTAATGAGACACCTTCTTTAGTAGCCTTGCAAATCTTGTAAAGTTCAGAAGTGTTGTATTCCCGATCAAAAATCTTACAGACCATTGATAGACAAGAAATACCACACTCCATTGAGTCATGTTGTCTCACATAACGTATATTGTTCATTACATAGTGCGCTGTATAATATCTTCATTCTTTCTATTAGCTTTAACGTTCACTTCTTTATTGAAGATAGTGTAAGATATAGTAAGTTCTACCCCACGCATATCATTTTTACCTCGCGTTCCCCAATCTACGTTATTGAAGTGATACAAAATATTGTTGTAGTTCGCTTTACCCAAGATATCATTTATCGCAAGATTGATGTTTAATCTATTCTTTAATAACGAAGCTGCTACGCCCATATTCCAGCTATGAATGCTCTTTTGATTGTACAGTAGGTATTCATTTCTTCCTTGATAGGTATAATCGGTAAACAAATAAATATTTGGTGTGAAAGCATAGTTTATATTTACTTGCCCATTGAAAGCAATTCTATCATTTTTATATGTTTTTCCTTCAAATACGTATTCGCTATTAGGAAAAACAACTTCTCCTTCGCATGAAAGCTCAAGATTGCCAAGAGCTTTAGAGTAATTCAATATTACTCTGAAATCACTGGCTTTCTTCATATTCATCGAATAAGAACACAGAATATTGCTCGTTGCATCAATCTGGCTAAGTACGCTAACAAGAGGATTTTTTCGGTAGGTATAACGCAATGACAATGTTAAGTCTTTCCATGTAGAACTAAGCGTGTAACGGTCCATTATTTCGTTTTTAAGACTTGTATTTCCTGTACTATACAAAAGAGAGTCTTGGTAAACAAGTCCAGAATTTAACTGAGCAAAGTTTGGTTGGGTAAGATTCTTTCTGTAGTTCAATTGGAAGAACCAATTGTCGTTCGGTCGATATTTTATAGTAACTACAGGACAGAGCGTAGAGAAGCTTTGTTTAAATAGGTTTTCTTTGGTGTTTGTACCAGAAACACTTCCAATGGTTCTATGTATATATTGGTAGCGTGCAGCAGGCATTATTGTCCATTTGCCAAAAGTTCTCGAGAAAGATAAATATGCTTGTGGATTCGACTCTTTAACATTGATGTTGTTTATATAGTTCTGCGAGTTCAGGTAAGGTATCTCTGAATTTGTTTTAGATTTTGAATCTACATAGTTATACAATATTCCTGCCATCGCATTAATTTTCCATGGAAGCCTGAAACTGTTGTCAATGTTTGTGGTATAGACCGTATATCTACTATTGCCATGGCTTTTAACTAACGACAATATGCCTGCACCACTCTCCAATGTTTGTGTATTATGGTTTATATTTGTAGATGCTATTTCTTGTGAAATGTCTAAGCTGTAGTTATTGTTTGCATAAACGTACTGCAACGTCCCACTGTGTATATTCTCTAAATTCCTACCTTGTCTGTCAATATCTCTCCATTGCTCTTGTTTTTTCCAACTCGTCAAATTTGTACCGTACGCCTTATTATCTTCTTTGCTGAATTGGTAGAAATAATAAAGTCCCAGTCTACTTTTTGTATTCAACTGGTAATCGGCAGAAAAGTTTATTTTATGTGCTAAGGTAGTTATCGGAGTCTCTCGCTTTTGTTTGATACCAAATATATCATTACCATAGACATTGCGAAAATATGTCTCCTTATTTTTATTACCTTCTTTTCCACCCATATAGGACAGGCTTGCGGAAAACTTCTTATATTGTCCCATCATATTGAGGATTCCTGCATCAGAAAACATTCTTGTCTGCTTCAAATAGTTGCTAACACTAAGAAACATAAAGTCATTAATATGCTTTATGGTGGATATAGAAATAACAGGTTGTCCGTTTGGACTATACTTTGCAGAGGGTGCTCTATCTATCTCAATACTTTTGATATTGTCTGCTTGCAAAGTAGATAATATGTTTGCATTCGATAGGACCCGTCCGTCTAAAACATAGATAGGTTCACCCATTCCATTGACTTCAACGTTATCATTGACAGAATGTAATCCTGGTGTATGATATAACATTCTCATAGCGGTCCCCATCTTTGCTAAAACTGTATTGGCAACTTGAATTTTTGAAATGCTTCCTTTGGTTTGCACACGTGGTATCTTTCCTTTTACCACAACATTGTCCAATTCAATGATTGCTACATTGGAACTATCTTTTATTTCGTTTTGACAGAAACAAAAGGAAATATGTACACAAAAAATGATTAATGTTATTATCTTTTTCATAAATTAAAATATTTATATGCATAGAATTCAGGAAGAAGTTCTGATAAATTCTTTTTATACATGGAACAGTATTTCTTATTTTTTCCCCAATTTCTATTTCTATCAATGGGACAACCGCCTCCACAGATGGGGAATACATTGCAATTATTGCACTTTTCAGTTTACACCTTTTTTAGTAGAGTAATTTCTGTTGTTTTCATTTGTCTTTGTTTTAAAGTTAGTAATTCGCTACAAATATATGAAGAACAAAGACAGTACGCAATTTTTTTTGCATAAAAACAATGTTCCTTAACATTAAAAAGTACTCAACTTTATAATTAGCATAGATGTTCATCACCTTAATTTGTAGAAAGTGTTCATCGCCAATGAGAGGATTGGATATCTTTTCAACTTTCTTTTTCTCTGCAGTTTTCATAAATTTTCTGTTTGCACTACACTTGCATATTAAACGAGCGTTCCTCTGTCTTCTTTTCATAAAATGCAGGTGTAGGTTCTAAGAACATAGCGATACCCTTTTCCTCACCGTCCGATTGTGTACTTACCCAGTGCTTTTTAAATTCCTCGAGATTGTATTTTACAAGTCCCTTTGCGGGGTCAGCAATGTAGAATGTCTTTCCCTTCCTGACCTTGTACAGTACCACAAAATGATTTTGATTCCAATGGAGGATGCAGGGTAATATTACTCTTACCAATTGATTTGTTTCTACTCTCCCGCTAATCGTTTTTATCCCAATCTCTTTTACAGTTTCAGAAATGCTCAATAGCGAAACTCCCTCCGTCGTAGAATGACAGTATTGAGATATGAATTCTGTAGAGTATTTTCTTCCAAAATAGCAGCATACCATTTGAATACAAGCAATACCACATTGCATGGAGTCCTTTTGTTTATATGCCCTAAAGCTACTCATACGAATATTATAATCGATTTGTATTTATGCCGAATTTTTTAGGACGCACATTGAGTTTTTTTCCAAACTGGTAAGATATTGATATTTTTAATACTCGATATGGCTTATAGTCATATATATAAGTTATGTCGTTAGATTTTATGATAGACTTCGTGTGTGATGCCAACATATTTTGATATTCTATACCAACTGATAGTTTCTTGCCAAAGAGGAAATATTTTAATCCAAAGTCTATTCTATATCTTGAAGGACTTTCTCCTACGATATCTCTCTCTTTTGCCTGATACTGCCCCCATAGGTTAGCCATCAAAGTCTTTTGCCGATTAAAATAGATATTATTATTTATATATAGGAAAACAGATGTCTGACTTATGTTTTCAAAATTGTACCCATCCATAGGTTTGGAGATGAGCGTATAGACACTACCACTTATAGAACTATCAAACCATACGACCTTATCAAAATAGTAAGAAACATCTAAGCTATACATCTGTTTCTTCATTATATTATCTATTGTTATTGTTGTCAACTTCTTGCTATTATCAATAAAAGTATGAGAAGCAATGACACGATTTTTCCACATTGCACTAGCTGACAATGAAAAATCTCTCCAAGTATAGCCTAATTCTACTGAATATGCCTTTTCTGGTAATAATTTAGGATTACCTGTTTGAATAGTATGAGAATCAACATAGGTTGTAAATGGATTTATATCTACGTAGCTGGGACGATTAATTCTACTCGAAACACTCATAGACAGGGAATTATTATCATTCCAACTATAATTCAGGAAAACTGTAGGAAAAAAGTCAAATTGATTATTTCGAGTGTGAGAATTTAACTTTAAAGAGTTTCCATCTAATACCCCATACTCTCCACGTAAACCAATTTTGGTTTCTAGTTTATCAGACAGCTTATACCTTATATCGGCATAAGTAGCAAAAATCTGTTCACGATACACAAAATGGTCGTTCAAATCATAATCATTAGTTATATAATCATAATTTGTTCTATTATCTGTCTTGGATTGTGAATAAGCAGCACCACCAGATAGAGTAACATTCCCTATAGGCAATTCTAAATCGACTTTGCCCTGATAAACATTGATATCTGTCTTAGGACGATTTAAGTAACCTAAACTTTCATCGTATGTGGTCTGAAGTTTAATATGGTCATTGATTGAATAATTCAAATAATCTAGATTTACATTTATAGAACCATCTTTATTGATAATATTGTTGCCAAGATAATGTAAATTTGCACTAGTACGGTGATACTTGCTATCAAAATCTGTAAGCGTCTCAAAATATTTAGAATTATCACCAGTCCTGGAAGAAATCAAGGTAGCTGTTTTTTTATCAGCATCAGGATACATATTGTTATAAGTAATAATAGCCCCTAACACAGAGTTTTTAGTCAATCCATAATCTACTCCAGCTGTAAGAAGGAAATAATTATTAGATTTAAGTTTGTTGTTAGTTGTACTCCATGTTTCAAGAGGGTAATATATATACGTTTTACTGTCGGTCTGCATTGTACCTAAACCTTTTCCTACACTTATGTATGCCTCAAGCTGATTTTTTTTATACTGCATACTACAATTAAATCCATCATACAAACGCTCTTTGATGGATAATTGATTTGTTAAGTAACCTCCGAAATAATTATTCTGTATCTTTTTTGTTACAAAATTGATAATACCAGCATTGCCTTCCGCTGAATACTTGGCTGGGGGTGTTGTCATCACTTCGATTTGGTGCAAATTGCCAGAAGGTTGTGAACTGAGAAACGCAACCAACCCTTTCATGTCCATTTTGAGTTCACGTCCGTTCAGCAGAAATATTATCTTTCCCTTACTGATCATGCTAATAACATCATCTTGTACTATTATCCCTGGAGTTTGTTTCAGTATATCCATAAAGTTTGATGCTACAGCATTAAGCTTTTGGGCATCGAATACTATGCGATCTATCTTCCGATGTGTAAGAGGCGTTTTAGATGTTACTACAACCTCAGCTAAATCTGTGGCAGCTGAATCCAATATAACATTAATAGAAATATCTTTATCATCTCCATTAAATTTATGAGTATAGTCTGTGTAGCCAAGACATGAAACACTAAACGATAGGGCTTTATATGGCATAACCTCAATTGAAAAATTACCAGTAGAGTCACTATATGCCCTCGTAATTGTAGTTTCCAAACTATCTTTTACTACAAGAGTAGCCATACTAATGGCTTTCCCTTGTGTATCTGTGATTTTACCAGACAATTTAATATTCTGACCACAAATAGTCTGTGTATTTATAAAAACTATGAAAAATAGAATCCATTTACTCATTGTATCTTTCTATCATTGATTTTACCCAAAAATCTGTTATTAAATAATCACTTAAAGATGTATCAATACTTTTTAAGGAACAAATATCTTTTGACTACATTTGCAAATATATGTAATAATCTTTAATTCTTTATTTACTTTATGGCTTATAATAGATGCTTACCATTAATTCTCTTCCACGAATATTCAAATTATTGTAACTATGAACAAATGTACCATTTATGCCGTATTCATAACTCTTTTTATTCAATAAGTTATTGAGTTCTAACGTAATATCGAACTTCTTAAAGCTGTATCGCATAGCTAAATCAGCAAAGAAGATGTCTTTATACTTATTGTTCGCTATTTGATTGTGATAGTATTCTGTTCTTGCTTCGGTTGTAATCTTCTTCGTAAGAAACAGTCGCAAGTAAGCATTATGTTTCCAATTGTTTATTGTAGAAACAGAAGAAAGTGCAGGCATTTTAGACTGATAGTAACTATAATCCAGATTGTAGCCAATATCTGCGTTCTTAATAAGTCCAACAGTCAAACTTCCTCTTATATTGAATGTGTTTGTGTTGAAAGGCATAATTTCGCTATTTTGTACGATATACGCCTTTGAACTATTATACATTGCTCTAACATTCAATTTTCCTTTTAGGAAGCTAATTCCTTGCGAGCCCATAAAATTAACTGTCCAAGCATTATTTTTTGTTTCTTGTGGGGCAAGCGAAAGTACAATATAATTACCTATATAGTTTTGCGATGTTGTATAAGGTGTTGTACCAAATATTCTGTTAACAGTTACAAAAAACGATGTTCCTTTTAGTGCATTATTATAACGAACAATAACACCTGCTGTTTTATCTCTCCCTATTCTATAATCAGCAAATCCTTTGTTTATATATTCATAGTCGGATAATACAAGGGTTGGGAAAAACTGATTTACATTTACTTCTGTTTGTCCTATTCGTCCATCAACAGAAAAAGTCCAATATGGAGTTGCATTCCAACGGATATGAATGTTTGGAGAAAAGAGAGCACGACTATAATTTGCGCTTAAACTATATTTATATTGGTAATATGACACATCTGAAGAAAAATTAAAAATAAAGTCGGATAACTTATACTCCAGGTTTGTACTTGCATACAACTTAAACATACTGAATCGACTTTTTCCAGAAAGTAAACCAATACTATCTGGAACACCTATAAGATGCGAAGAAAAGTTGTGTAACAAAGCATTGGCTCCGATTTTTCCTGTAAGAATGAAATCACCAAAACGAAAACTTCCCGATACATTATTATTGGTTTCGTAATAATGTTGATTAATTTTTTGGTTCAGCGTATCCATTGTTAATTGTTGTGGTCGCACTTCCATTATATTCTTCGATTCGAAAGAGTACAAACGCTTGCCATATTTACGCATTAACAGAAGATTATCTTTCAGTGTAAACACAGGAAGGTTAGCATTCATATCGTGTGGATTTGTACCACGCTCTATCAGCAGTTGTTTGTTCCAATTTAAGTTTGTTGAAAGTTCATTTTTTAGATATTGGCTATTTGCATTGTTCTCGTATTTCACTTTTGCGAAGAGTTCATTAGTTTTCTCTAAATAATGTTTTTCATTGTTAGTTACTTTGTTGCCTTGTTTCGAAAAGTATTCTGCTGTGCGTTTAGAATTTGCTTCTTGATGGTCGTTAATATAAGAAACTTGAAAACTTACTTGCGATGTTTCATTTATACGCTGCAACATATTTAAGTTCAATGCATGACTTCTGTTGAATAAGGAACGTTCGCCCAATCTGCTTTTTGCAGGAGAAGGCAATGAGATAAAAGGTGATAGCTTACTGTCCAATTCACCATACGTAAAAACTTTATTTGTTTCGTGAATAATATCTTTACCTCTATTGTTAGTTTTATAGGTTATCATTGTTTGCCAATTCTGCTTTAAGCGCATGGCAAAACTTTCAAAGTCCCATAAAACACCATTATTCTTACAGCCTATTCCTCCATTAAATGTTGCTATCCAATGTGCTTTAGCACCTTTCTTCATACGAACATTAATAGCATTTTCGTCAGAATAAACAAAGTCATCTAATACACGAATAGGGGTATGATGCTTCATTACTTCCACCGTAGCTACATCGTTTTGAGGCAGCGACTTTGAAGCAACACCATATTTTCCGCCCAACATATCCATTCCTTCTATATAGAAGTTGCTGATGCTTCTTCCCTCGTATGAAATTTGCCCTGTGTTTTTATTAACTTCAAAACCCGGCACACGAGCCAATACATCAGCTAATGTGCGATCGCCAGGTTTTGCATATACGCCAAGAAGATACTTTATTGTATCTCCTTCTATTCTTACAGGTTTTGCTTTCACAGTAATCTCGTCTAATGCTTTTGCATCATCTTCAAGCACGATATGTTGTTCTGGCATATCTGCTATTACCACTATTTGCTTTTTCTTATAGCTCATTGCAGAAATTTGCAGTAAGTCGCCCACTTTTGCTTTAATACTAAATTTACCATCATTTTTGGTATTGCAAAATGCAAGCATTTTCTTTGTTGAAGCATCGATGTTCTTTACAATTGCTGCGGATAACGGACTTCCATTTACGTCAGTTATCACTCCCGTTACTGTTATTTGTGCCTGCAATACTTCGGATAGTAAAGCTAGAATAATAAATATAAAGAGTTTCTTCATAGTATATTATTCTTTAGTTATCATCTATTTCTATTGTTCTGTGATTACCTCCGGTTGGATAGATACCCGGTTTATGCACTTTCTTTAGATATTCCATGCGCTCTATCGGTGCATATTTATAGTTCAGATAATTATAAAAGGTTACGGGTTCAAGGTTTTTATTCTTAATACTGATTGCTTCTATCAACATAAACTTTGGGCTATTTGCTTTTAATATCATACCCGGCAATCCACATAGTTTCCAAGGACCTTGACTAATAGGAATATCCTCTGTATACCAAACTTCCCAATAACGGCCACGAAAATTAGTAGTGGCTTTTTTACATTCCATACCTAATACCGTAATTGTGGAGTCTTCGTACATTGTCCAGTCTGGAATAGTAATATCTTCAACTATTAAATACTTAGAACCAAACACTCTTGAATAAGTTTTTAATACTCCTTCCTCAAAGTTCCGATAAATAATATCATTATCTCCTGTACTAAGAGGATATTTTTTTGCATATTCTTCGGGTGTGTCTAAGGCTTTTATTCTTTCATTTGCGATAATAAAGAGAGCCGGGTCGTCATTCGCTAACATCTTATCACTTTGCAGTGCAGGTTGGCTAAAATATTGGCTCACATTCCTACCACAACGGAAGATATAAGTATCCCAGTGCGGTTGTTCTTTTACCGAGTAGGTTATTTCTAACTCAGCAGGTTCAATAATATGTGTTTTCTGTGCGTAACACATTACTGCATTTAGCATAAAGGGCAAAACTATTAAAAAGAATTTAGATTTCATATTGGTATTATTTTTTATCGTCTATTTCTATAGTCGTACAACTTCCACCGCCTGGATATACAACACCTTTACATGTTGCACTATATTCTACATTCGGATTTGAATCAACTATAATTTTCTTAATTTCAGAAGATGGTATTGTTGAGAGCTCTTTGACATCGACGGGTCTGCCATTAAGAACAAATGTTGGAGTTCCTCCTTCAAGCAATTGCAAATCTTTTGTCAAACCCGGTATTTTCCCAAGAACAGTAGTAGCCTTTCCCATATATTTTAAATAGGAATTTGACACATTTACCTCTATTTTGTTCAAGCCTACCTTAACAGTCGGGCGTCTTCCCTTTACAACAACCGCATTAAGGTCTGTAGAATTAGTCTTTAGCTGTATAGCTCCAATGTTTCCTTGCCTATTGTTTAAATAGCAAGGTTCATAACCAATAAAGGATATTTTAATAATATAGGGAACGTCAGGGGCTGCCAGCTCAAAATGTCCTTGTTCATTAGTAACAGTCCCCTTTATCAATGTTGAGTCTTTTACAGTAAGCAATAATACATTTGCACAAAGTAAAGGCTGTTGCTGTTCATCAATCACTTGTCCTTTGATATTTTGCGCAGTGAGTTGAAGTGATGAAAAGCTTAGTACTAAAAGAAAGATTATTCTATTCATAGCCTTGTATTATTTAATGTAAATTCTTCGAGAAAAGCTTGCATGCCTTGATCGTCATACTGACATACTTCATAAGGAATATCATTTCTTATTCTTACTTTTAATAACGAGGACCTGATGACAAGCGGTTTAGTTCGCTTTGTCCAGCTGTCTGTCCTTTATATTTCGATTTGGGAGGATTGAATGAATAGGATACTGTCAAACAAATGGTAGGTTGGCGATTATCCACATAGTGCGATGTATATATCTTTGCGTACCGAGAGTATCCTTTCTCCTTAGCATTGAATATGTTCAAGGCACTTAGCTTTATCCACCAATTTTTCATATTCTTCTGTATAGCGAAATCCATTCTGATAGTTGGCTGTGCCATATAGGTATCTACATTTCCCCTACGATTTCCATTTGTATTTAGCACAATAAACCAGTTCTTTGGAAGTATGAAAAGGTTTTTCCATTGCAAACCAATCTGTGGACGATTATAGCGTAACCCATCGTAGGTAAGCCATTGTCTGTTGCCCCAAATGTTCCACGATGGTTTCCATATTCTGAATAATGTAGGAGCATACGAAAGGCTGGCGTATAGAGACGAATAAGAATGATTGACGTCTGAAGATAATATGGCTGGAATTTGTTGCATTACCTCGAACCATGTGATGATGGCATCTTTCTGGTAGGAATAATTGGTGATGAATTGGAAATCTCCATACGATGCATTAAATGATATTTCGTGTTCGTAAGTGGGACGCAGCAATGAATTTCCTTTATTGTAACGAAAATCGCTGATATATTGCATTCCCTCGTCCAATTGACTGTAAGAGGGACATTGGGCATATATATTGTAGCTTAGCATTAACGACAGTCTGTTTATGGGATAAGAAAAATAGACAGAAGGTAAAATGCGATGATAGGTGCGGCTGCTTGAGCTTAGCAATTTTCCATTGTCAAAGTAATCATAATCGGCATATTCATACTTTACCCCTAACTGGGTGTAGAGTTTTCCAAAGCTCCTGCTGTAATTGGCGAAAACATTGGCTGCCTTTTGTTCCGAACTATTGTCGTTTGCAGTCAGTACACCTGTATAGTTGTTGTTCTCCACATTATACTTTTGATGGAAGTGTGTATAAGTAGTTTCAAAGCCATACTCCAATTTAGCATTGCCAACAGACGATGTAAAAACAGTTTTCAGAGCCGCCATATCCGAATTGGTTTCTGTAACGGGAACAAGTGTAGAGCTGTGACTGTTTTGCACGTCTACAACTGTTTGCTTCCCATTGCTGTTATTGTGCGCATAGGTACCATCTATATTGAGCGTCAGCCTATTGCTGAATTTATTTTCATAGTAGAGGCTTACATTATGGTTTCCATTTTGTAAAAACTGATGGGCGCTTGTTCCAAATTCCGTGAGGACATTGTCCTTTTGCATATAATTATGGAAATTCTGGTTGGAATTACTTGCAAACAACCTGTTGAAGGTATAGGTGGCACCGAGCGATTGATTGTTGGTGAACTGGTTGTTGAAACCAATGCTTACAAAGCCACTCTTCGAAGAGTTGTATCCATCGCCTACATACCTGGCATTAATGTTTTTACCCGCATGCTGAAAGTCATAGGTATCCTGACGCTTGTAATGCGAATTTGCAAAAGTGCCAAACGAGGAACTCAGAAAGACGTCCAATCCTTTCGTGCGGTAATTAAGGTCGAGCCAGCCATCTGTTTCCCAGCAGCTTGATACACTTTCTTTCATTGTTAAAGTTCCTCCCAATCCCTCGCCAACAGGCTTTAAGGTTGTAATGAAAAGCACTGCGCGCACGTTGGAACTATATTTGGAACCAGGATTCATGTCAATCTTAATCTCCTTAATCATGTTGCTCGGGATACGTTCCAGTTCGTTCCAACTACGCATTAGCTTATTGTTGATATAAACGAGTGGGGTTCCTCTTCCCAGCACACTTACACCATTGCTGCCCATCATTGGCAGTTGCTGCAACACGTCTATAGCTTTGCCAAGCTTGCTGTATACTGTTCCCTGAATGTTGGAGATGAACATTCCTTTATCTAACTTGAAAGTAGGGCGAGTTGCCGTTACAACTACTTCCTTCATGCTCTGTTCGGAAGGTTCCAGCAATACTGTCATACATTCCTTTGCAGGCAGCACTATTGTCTTATATCCTATATAGGATATTCTGACCAGCTTGTTCGCAGGAGAGACATTGAAAGAAAAACTTCCATCTTCGTTGCTCATGTCTCCTAAAATATAGGTAGAATCGTTCGCTTGAAGTAGAGACACCGTGGCAAAAGAGATTGAAGTACTGTCGTTCTCCATCACCCTGCCACTGATACTTTGACCCTTTGAGTATACAGAGCATACTAACGCTGCAGATAAAAATAAAATGTACCTTTTCATAATAATTAAATAGCTGTTATTTTATGAATAGCCTCTATAGGTTTCTCTACATTGGCTAAAAGACACTCTTCTAATATGGATGCTAAACTTGGAAAAACAAGCGAAGAGAAAAGGACTTTAAAAAGTTCTTTTCTATTAGTATGAATGTCGTTCAGAAATAATATTTTGTCAACAACATCTATAATATACCCATTTCTCATATATTAAGTTAATAACATTGTTTTATTTCTTCCAAATAGATTCACAATTAGGTTTTACAAAGATAAGTTCTTTTTCTTTTATAGGCAAAAATATTCAAAAAAAACATATAAATTAACATATTAAATGTTATTAATATAGATACTCCCTATTGTTATTCTCCAACAACCTTTCTAAATCTGAAGCCTTATAGAGTATCTTTCCTGCAAACAGTGTGTAGGGATAATTCTTTTTCCTTATTTGTTATTTTTATGGTTGCCTGTTTTTGATTTCTCCGATTTGGTTTGGAGCAATATATGAAATGGCAACAGAAATATACGGGCACGATGAATCGGGTCCCTGCGGTTAACGGAATGTTTGTTGTGTATTTCGTGGGCGAACGTAGATAATTTGCGGAATGTTCGCCACGCATTTCGTGGTTTAACGTGTGTATTTCACGGAATGTTCGCTGTGTATTTCGTGGTTGAATGTGGACACATTTGTGTGTATTCGTAAAATATTTATGGGTGGACATTACACATTTGTATTGTGTTTGCCACCCATAAAATGTTTGAATGTTGTACATTCGGTTTATACCAATGTGGGTTTTATTTTTTTGCTTTATTTTTTTGCGTTTCGTCTTTTATAATTTCGTTGATGCCGTTAATTATTTTTTCTATTGCCAGACCACTTTTCTCGCTCATCATTTTAATATTGGCACGTGCTGTAATGAGTTTTCCTAACGGTGTTTGAAGCATACGGAACGAAGGTGTAATTTCGGCTAAACGCTTTTTTAAGAAGGGGTGTTGCTTTAACAAATCCTTTAGTTTTGTGTTCTCTGTAATTTCTGTAATCTCTTCGTTTTCTTCGTTCTGTTCGGTTTCGTTGTCTGTTTTGTAGTTTGCAGATGTAGCTTCCATCTCCTTTTGTTCTGTTTTTTCGTCTTTGTTAGCCCATGTAAGTAAAGTTTTACTGCCCTCCAATTCACGAATGTGTGTACAATCTTGCATCACTTCGAGCACACCTCTAAAGTTTCCTTGTGCGTCTCTCACAGCTATATATGTAATGTGTAAGAACACTCCAGGTTTGTTAATCCAGAACTCAGCCTTATTTTGTTCGCCACTTCTAAGTTTATCTACTACTTCTCTAACAATGTGTGCACTTTTTTTAGGGTGGCAATTCATAACCTCGCGACCTATTACATTCTTACTTCTGGGGAAGATGCGATGGTCTGTATCTGAATAGAAGCACACTAATTCGTTTTCGTCTACATACGAAATATCGAATGGAAGATGTTGATAAATAAGATTTATTTGTTCCAAAGTAAGCTTTCCAGTAGTTACGTTAAGTTTACTTTCGGGAGCTGTGCCGTATCCATATTTAGATAGAAGTGCCTGCAAGTCTTTTGCAAAACCGTTGTTATCGGTTTGTTGCGGAGCAGTTGTTGTAGATTCCTTTTTATGTTCTACGTTAAAGAAAGCGAAGCCAATTTCTTGGTCTCCCTCTTTCATTTCTTCAAATTCGTGTTCGTTTATTAGAGCCATTGATGTGGGGTAGAGAATAACTTCCTCCTTATGCATTAAGTCGCGAGCATAGCTTATAAGTTCTTGTTGTTTAGCAATAAACTCTTCTTCTTTATCTTCTTCGAGCAAAGCAGCCGATTCTCTAATAATGTCGCGCACTAAATCGTCGAACGTCCACATAACAGTTGTTGGTCGTGTAAATCCTTTTTGTTCCAACACAGGGTATAGTTGGTTTTGCTTTCGTTTGTAGTGTATTGGATATTGACTTATTTTATCGTATAGTTCCAACCATTGATTCTTAATCATAGGATATTGAACAAGGTCTTCTACAGCCAGCAACAGTTTTCTCATTTCGTCGTTTTCACGATAATAATGCATAATGGGGTGGTTGTTGGGCAGATTTGGTCGCGAATAATCCATAAAGCCATCAAGCAGTTGTAGAGTCTTTGTCATATTCACACGAATACATTCATGGTCGTCCTCTTCTGTCATAGTTTGTTCAATTAGCGCAATATGGTAAGGCTTAATGGTTCCCACCTGTTCGCTAAATTGTTTTCTAGCCTCTTCAAGCGATAGCTTTCCAGTTTCGTAAAGGTCTTCTATTTCGAAGATTTTATCTAACTTATCTTGTTCTACTTTAGGCAAATTAGCCTTCATTTTGTTCTCCATTCTGAATAATTTTTATTGTTACGGTTACAAAGATACTACTTATTTAGAAAAGGGCGAGGTAACATTTGTGCTTTTGCTGTTTTAAAATAAGTTAAACAGAATGGCATAGTTATATTTTCTAACTATATAATTCTATAAATTATGCTGTAGCAATTAGTTATTAAAAAATATATATTTAAT
>ERZ773214.706-NODE-706-length-20873-cov-3.912960_pt1 | contig 20873 bp, 15 predicted proteins | sample MGYA00511238_ERZ773214 | MGnify/ENA primary metagenome ERZ773214 (study PRJEB29015, sample SAMEA2738157) | human oral metagenome | biome: human oral; feature: human-associated habitat; material: saliva | place: China | collected 2259 ... | reverse complement strand
CTCTAAATCTACTTTGATTCCGCCATGTTTTTCACATATATAATGTTCTCCCGTACTTAGTAATTCTAAGGCAGTATGCCTAAAACTATGTATGTTAAAGTCATATTCTTTACCAGTTATTTCTTCTAAGTAGTCATTCCAGTTCTTTACCCAGTCATATAGAGATTTTACACTAAGTTCTCTTATATTCCCATTAGGGTCTTTTTTGTACCATAAGAAATTCTCTTTATCTCTACCTCTTTGTCTGATATATTTTTTAAAAGTATCTACTGTAAGAGAGTTATATACTAGCTCAAACTTCTTCCCACCTTTACCAATAACCTCATTAGTGAAAATATCATCTTCTTTAATGCTATCTTTTTGCACCTGGTAGACCTCATTTTTTCTTGCTGCTGTATCTATTAATAAAGCCAATAACAAGGCTTGCTGATATAGTTTTTCTTTCATTAGATAATCATATAGTTTGTCTACTTCTTCCCTTGTTAAAAACTCAATATCCCTAACTTTTTTATTGGCTAGACCCTTGATTTTAGCTGCAGGATTCTTTAAGTATAAATCCTCATAATCTTCGTCATCAACAGCAAAATCATACATAGTCCTTATAGATGATAGCATTCTATTTAGCCTAGCAGTAGACATATCTCTTTCCTGCATCTCTAAAACAAAATTCCTCAATTGTTTTCTTTCACTCTACAGTATGTTTGAAATGTTTTTATGTTGCTTTGTATATAGTTTTCTTCAGATATTGTTCTCATACTCACATATATAACAAGCTAAAATCTTTAAATCATTAAGATATTGAACTATAGTTCCTGCAGACTTATTCTTAGCTTTTAACTCAAGTCCATATTCTTCTATTATTTCTTTATTATGTTTATTTATCTTTTGCAGGACTTCTTCTGTCTGAAAAACATTATAAACATTTCTTCTTCTTGCCATAATCTTCTCCTTTGCATAGAAATAGATAGAGGAGAGTTCCCCTATCTATTATTCTTTATAAATTCTTCAACTTTACTTTCAGTTTCTTTTCTATCAGCACCAGCTAATCTAAGAGCAACCTCTGGAATATCCTTATATCCACCTACAAAGATAACCTTAGTATATTTATCCTTAACCTTTAGATAATCCTCTAAGTGCATTTTAGGTATAGCCAACTCAAGTTCTATTCTTTCAGCATAGTTTCTATCTACATTGTTGTTGTAAAGGACAAGTTGATAGTCTGTTTTAGGTTTAACATCTTCTTTTTCTACTGGAACAGATGGCTTAACCTCATCTTTCTTAGGTGTAGATGGTATTTCAACACAATATTTAGCAGACACAAAACCAACTTTAGGTATCTTGTACCATGTACCATTAGAACTAGATTTATATACCTTTTCTACATATATAACAGAACCATCTCTATATGTTCCTATCTTCTTAGAATCAGCATTTGGAGATTCCCTTATAGTTAGAGTATCATTAGGTGTACTAGTCTTTACTGAATATCCACCATTAACCACAATATATTCTGACTGGTCGGTATTAGTATTTACTGGGTTAGATGTAACATTTTCGCCCAGGTATTTCCTAACCTTATTTTTAAATCTCTCATAGCCTAAATCTAATGTTCTATGAGGACAATATTTACCATTCATTTGTTGGTGAGAGTATAGTTTATCAATACCCCAACCATACTTCTTTAATATCCCAGCTATATACTTAGCACCATTATCTTCTGCCTTTAGGAATGTTACTTCATCTCCCTTAGACCTTGCTATTTCAACTCCTATATAGTTCATATTTCCATATTGATTACCACAATGCCATGTATTGTAATTGAATGGAACACTCTCTATTACTTTTTCTTCATCTACAACAGAGTGGAAGCTAACATATTTAGGATTACCAACCATATATGAGGCTTCTGCTTTTGCTTTGGCAGTATTCCATGTATTATGAACAACTACACCTTTAGGGGTCATTCTGTATGTCATCTTTATACCTCTGTTCCAACTTGGTACTGGAAAATCTTCTATTGGTACACCACAAATTACACCATTCATTATATCAGCCCTTCTTCCTTTAGTCTTTGAATATCTTCCTTAGAAAGGTTCTCAAAATCTCCCTCGCTAGGAAAAGTGTTTTCTTCTAAATTCTTTTTATATAATTCTTTATCAAATATATTTACTTTAATTTCTTCCATATGAATCCTGCTTTCTATTTTCTTTTATAAATTGCTGAACCAGGTCGATAGTTTCATCTCTATCTTTACCAGCTATAACCTTGACAGCACCAGATGGAGCATTAGAGCCACCAACATGCAAGACTTTGTGGTATCTGTCTTTAACTGTGTTGTATAAATCAACACTCAAACTAGGTATATATAAATTCTTAGTAATCATCCTAGCTGGGATTTCATCAATCTCATTAGAGTAGGTTACTAGGTCATAATTTTCTTTTTCAGTAGAGTGGGGTAGAGTAGGAGATAGGTCATTGATACCTTTATCGTATTCATATAACCTGTATTTCTCTATCAGTTCTATTAGCATATTTGCATAATCTTGGCTTGTAGCATAGCCAGATGACTGTAATGCTCTACAAGATTTCTTGTAATCGGTTTCCCCTATAACACTCTTGTAATTTTCTTCTCTCCAGTCTGGGGTATGAAAGAACTTAGCGTGGTCTAAAAGTGATTCATCCCAACTGTTGTATTTTCTAAACGGAGCATTAATAAAGAATTGCTTATTATCCTTATCATATTCAGCAGTTCTAACTGTGTAGCTTTCACCTTTCCAGTCCTTCTTAGCCTTGATGCCAAAGAGATTATGAGCATTGGTCGCTAACTCTGATTCGCCCCATTTTGACTCTAAACAAGCCTGTGCTATTGTTACACTAGGAAGGATTTTTCCTATTTTCCATCCCTCTATAGCTAAAGTCTTAACTTTGTCGATAAATATATCTTGTTTAGTCATTATTTATCACGTCCTTCAAAAAAATAAAGGGTAGTCCTAAGACCACCCTTATATATTGATTAATCATTTGTCATTTTGTTATTGGATATTTTTTCTAATATATTCTTAAATAAAGTTGTATCTGTACCATTTTTCTCTATATTTTCTATGATAGATTTAACTTCAAATACAAGATAACCACCATATAGAGTACAAACTAGAGCCATTCCTGCACCATTAGGGATTAGTACGCTAAGTGGTAAGAATACTATCAATAGTAGCATACTTGCTATTTTTCTAAGTATTCCATTTATACCGGTTTTTGATTTAACCTCAATCTTTGGATTTACTATGGCTGCTATTGTGCCTGTTATAAAGTCTATAACCATTGCTATTGAGATTATTGCTAACAAGTAAAGAACTTTTCCTTCTGGTGTTTTAACACACTCCTTTAAAAAAATAAATATATCTAAAACAGTCATTTTATTTACTCTCCTTTATCTATTGTTTATTATTACTTTTTATCTCCTATTGCCAAAATCTTAAAGCTGTTGTCAGAGCTTGTTCTCTTTCGGTATCCTGCACGATTTCTATCTGTTATAGCATCTGTTATGTAGAATGAAGTATATAATACATTTTTTAGCTCCTTAGTATCACCATAAGAAGTAAAACCTACATCTTTAAAGCTAAATTTTGCGTTTGTAAGCTTTTGTCTTTCATATGATACAGCTTCAATACCTCCAAATACAGGCTTGATAGCTTCTATATAAATGACAGTGTATGGATTCTGGACATAGGGTTTAGTGTAAATGTCTATATCAAATTTACCTTGACCCTTATCTTTAAGGACTACCTTTTCAATCATATCAAATGCTCTACGTCCATCACCATAAACCCTGTCAAATGCATTACTGGTATATATGACTCCTGAACACTCTCTATCAACTCCACCTAACTTCCAGACAAGTTCACTACCTAGATAAACTTCAATAACCTGTTTGTCTCCTAATTTAACATCTTTAGCGTTTTGAATCATATTAACTCTCCTTTACGATATATAGAGTATCAGGGTCTTTACGATTTATCTTATATTCATTTGGAGTTACAATTTTTATCTTAGGGTCATTTTTATGAATTTCAAAGTATTGACTCATGTTCCTTATTGCTCCAACTATTTCCATAGTGGCACCAGCAGTCCCTTTAACATAGTCTGTAAATGCAGTAGGCACATATATCTCTGGGTGCTTGTCTGCGAAGTTACTTAAAGCATTTACTGCATAACTTGACTCTGGAGCAGATTCATTGTATGTAAATCCTAAATCATTAACTAAAGTTTTTCTTTCATCATATTCATTGATACTATATCCGTCTTTGATAAGTTTAAAGAATTTCTGGTTAAGTCCTTCTGTCCCACCTTTAACTGCATGAGCAAGAGAGAGTAGATATATAGCATAGTGAGTTTTCATTAACTCATAGCCTTTTTCCTTGCCAATAGGAGAAAATCCAGAGATTCCTAATAATATTCTGACATCATAATCTTCTTTAGATATATAAGCTTTTCTATGCTCTGAAATGATTGCTTTTAAGTCTTTAGTCATGTCTATATATTCCCCTTCTTGTAAATAAGGGAATGTACACCTTGCTATAATTTGACGCATCCATCTTTCCTTATCAATCTGCATACCATTAGGTGCAGTGAGAGCTATAACCTCGCCCATAGCATACAAAGCCGATAAATCAATTCTAATTTTCCCTTCGCACTCCATTTCATCAAGTTTTAAAGGAGATAAAGAATTTAAGTTTGAAATTATTGTATCGAAAACTTCTTCCTCTACGTATATCACAGGTTCGTCTTTTAGCAATCTATATATGCTTTCTTTACTTCCATTGAGGTAAGTACGTTTTTGGGTTATTGGAGTTCCTTCTATATCGGTAGCAGATGACAAAAATTGCATTAGAAAGCTTATGTATCCTTCTTCTAAAACCCCCTTATAATCTGCATCGGGGTTAAGAGCTATCGCAAAAGTTGCTAAGTCTAGTTTAATCTTACCCTCTGGAACAATCTCTCCATGAGGAACGGATTCAATAGCTTTGCTTATCTTATTATCTACATACTCCTTAGATACTATGTCTAAATCTTGTTCTACTAATCCTAATACCTTCATCTATTCACCTCTTATCCAATTACTATGACCTTATACTTATCCTGTTCTGGAGCTTTTGCAAAGTTGATTTTCACATTATTAACATCTGTTAACTCAATATCTACTAATACTTGTGAGAATGGAGCTTCATTTTCCCTAACTGTTACGAAAACATCTTGTGAATTTAGGTTGTGTTCAACAGTAAATTCTTTATTAGTACCATCACCAATAATCTTAGTAAACTTATCTGTTTTCTTTCCTATTTGAGTAGTTAGAGCTTCTGCTATACCTTTATTAGACTGTATCAAGTCTCCCAACTCTTTAAGGGTGTCATAGGCTTCACCAGCACCATTTATCAACTTATTGATTTCAGCAGTAGTAAATTCTTTGGCTTGTTGTAAAGCAGTATTTGCCTTATTTTGTGCTTCTTGGTCTGTAACTTTACCAGCTAAGGCAATGTCCAAACCAGTAATCTTGTTTGTAGGTATAGTCTTGTCACTAGCTATTACGCTATCTACTATTTTATCTGGTGTTAGCTTTTCTTCTAAGCCATCTATCTTATTGATATTGATTTTTGAAGTTCCATCATTAATCTTAGATACGATATTAGCACCATCAAGAGCATTGGCAAGACCATTGATTCTTTCTGCGTTGATATTCTCATTACCATCATTAATGGTAGCAACTATATTGGCAGCACTTAGCTTAGTTACTAAATCCTTAATCTTGCTTATCTCAATAAGAGCAGTTCCGTCATTTATAGTATTTACTATACTAACTGCAGTAGGAGAAGCGTCCTTAGCATCCATGGCTAACCAAACTGCACCAGTATATATATAAGCTCTCTTGTCTGTAAGATTGTAATAAACCTGTCCTGCTTGTGGGTCAAGAGGTGCTTGTGTTAATGGTTGAAGTACAGCGTTAAGCAGTTGATTGCCTGTTAAATCTAAATTGTTTAGTATCTTCATTGTTTAAATCTCCTTATATGTTTTTATTAATTTAAAAAAGCCTTTCCAGAAACGGGAAGGCTAAATTTAATAACTAAATTGTCTTTATCTGTATAGATATAATCACCATAAACTGTATTACCACCTGTATCTACAACTGTTGCAGATGGAAACTTGTTGAGGTTATGTTCTATATTCCATGTATCAGACAAGGTGTCTTGATTATAAGTAAAACTCTTATCTGATGGATGTTTTCTTAATTCTTCAAATTGTGTCTTAATGGCGTGAATATCTTCGTTTAGAGTTTCAAGGTTAAGATTCTTTAGTTTATCTAACTCTTGTTTTAACAGCTTTGAATACTTATCATATGTATTTATAATTGTTTCAGCATTATCAACAAGAGTTATTTCACTAAAAAAAACTGAACGAATAGCCCTCGTACACTTTCCTTGAAACACTCCAGAAGATATGACTGCCTTGTCTTGAGATACCACTATTTCACACTCATATTTCCCCTCACTCATAGTAGGGAAGTAGAAGTCAAAAGTATTTTTAACTCTGTTATGAGGTGGGACTCTCAATATCTTGTCATTACCAGTAACCTTGAAATAAGCATAACATTGTATGTTTTCGTCATACTTAAAGTTAGACAAGATTACCTTCATTCCTCTTGATGTTTCCCCAGCGTGGATAGTTGGAATATCTTTTGAGATTTTACCATCTACTATTGTTTGAAAACACACATCCGGGGCTTTTTTCGCATCAAATATAAATGTATGTAAAAATTCTATCATTAATTACCTCCATTAATAGATTAATTAAATAGCCATAATTTCTTTTTTTTCTGCATACGGAAGGTATCCCTCTATTGAGGTCGGGTGTTTTATGGCTTCGACAATAAACACCTCACTATTAAGAGGGTCTTTTTTCCCTCCCATAACGTAGTCACCATTTATCTTGGTTGTCCATGCACCTCTTTGTAGATTAGGGTATATAGCATTCTCCCATACTAAGGTTGGATTTAGTGTAGCCCAATCATTACAATAATCCCCATTTTCCATATAAACATATAATGAGTTTAAATCATTTGGTTTGATGATTTTAGAGAATCTCTTTCCAGTTCTTCCAGTTGCAGAAAGACACAATTCATCTCCTTTTTCTTGGAATTTTTTTACAGTTGTTTCAAGCTCCTTTTTGGATTGCTTTAATTCAGCTATGGTTGAATATACATCTCTTAAAAATGGTATTAAATTAGACAACTTCTTTTGTTCGGTCTCCAGAGGATTTCCAGTAATTTTTTCAACTTCTTTAAATATATCTGTAGTGATTTGATTTAATTTTGTATCAAAATTGTTTACACTTTCAGTTAAACCCATAATACGCCTCCTTTATAATTTCCCAGCCATATCATTTAGTTTAGTTGTGGCTGTTTGAATATCTTTCTTTATATCTTCTAAAGCTTTCTTGTCAGCAGAACTCATCAATCCATCTTTAGTAATCGTAGCGTTTTCATAAGACTTTCCTAGAGGTATCTCTGTAGTCAACTTATTACCTTTAGTCAGCTTTAAGGTATTGCCCAAGACAACTTCTGCCTTAACAAAAGAGTCATCGCTATGTATCTTTACATTGGTGTTGTTCTCTCCAATATAGAAATACTCACCACGAATAGATACGCTTTCTCCGTCAGCACCTCTTATTTCTCCCATATAAGACCATTGATTAGAGTCTGAATAGATGTAAAGTCCTTTATCTGTTCCAGATTTAACCCCATAAACAAATCCTTGTTCATTACCAGTTTGAGGTAGGGCAGACTTAGTTTCAACTACACCTTTAAAGATTAGCCCTCTACCAGTATCACCTTTAAATTGACTCTTGTTTGCTATCCAATCATCAAAAGTCTGTTTATAGTGGTTAAATGACTCAACCCTTGATAATTCAGCAGTAACTCTCTGTCTTTCTTTTTTATCTCTTTCAGTTTCTTGTCCTTGTCTTGAAGTTTCTTGAGATACTCTCGTGTTCTCATTTTGAATCCTAGTCTGTTCAGCAGTATTTCTCTCATTTTCTTTTTGAGCGTATCCCTGCATAGTGGTGTCATACTGCTCTAATCTAGTAACACCTTGAGTAATTCTTTCGGCAGAGTTTATAGCATTATGTATCTTCTGAACAAATACATCTTCTGAACCAGAGTTACCTTTTTTTATCCACAAATCATATGCCGAATCACCCTTATCACCTTTAAAACTACCGACATTTGCCCACTTATTTTCCTTAGTCCATATATGCAACTCTCTGTTGATGATGTAGGCATCTCCTATATTGTTTCCAGTCCTAGGCAATTCCGTTACATTGTTCTTTGTTCCTAAAACAATAATAGATGTTCCATCTCTACCATCTCTACCTTTTAATTCATCTTTGCTTGGTATCTGTTGTATGGCATTTGCAACATCTTGTTTTAACTTCTGTGATAATTCTGTATCTTTTCTTGTGATTTCATCAATCTTATTATTGACTGTGGTGTCAACCTCGGACACCTTCTGATTTAATTTAGTGTCTACTGCTGTATTTAGGTCTTGTTTCAATCTTTCCATACCTAACTCTGTTGAGTTGGAAATCTTTGTATCAATCTTCAGTAGTTCAGTAGAGATATTTTCTTTCATCTCTTTAAAAGATTTAACTCTTTCTTTTTCTCCATCAACCCTGCTTTGTTCACTTTGTGCTATAGTAGTCAGGGTATTTAAACCTGATTCAACCCTATTTAGCATTTGAGTTAGAATAGGGAAGGAGTCTTGTGATTGTACAACCTCGTCTGTAACATTCGCTTCATCTACCTTGATAAAGTAAGATGGAGATACTGTGATTTTGTTTGCCTTGGTGAACTGGACTTGAAATCTCAAGAGTCCAGAAGAACTCAACATATCCTTCTGAAACTCTAATTTAACTATTCCTTTAGCTAAGTCAATAACAGACAATTCTTTTTGTTTGATTTCACCATCTGGAGCAAGAGTATTTAAGTGTACTGTTACACCAGTTAGGTCTACAATCTCCCCACCATTTTTAATCTCTGCATTGATGAAGGCTGTACTTCTATCTTCTTCGTTAAACATTATGTTTTTTTGCAAAGAAGTTTGTTTTGTTTCTAATAAGTCTATAGTAAGAGGGTAAATCTTATCTATACTTGCCATTTAACCACCTCTTATTCTTTATTTTCATCCTGTGTATCTTTTAGTACTCTATATTCGGATAGTTCATTGTTTAGCTTTTCTATCTCTTGATTCTTCTGTATAATCATAGCATTAAGTAATAAACTATCTTCTTCTAATTGCTTTACTTTTTGTAGTACCACTTGTAAATATATATCTTTATCTAAATCCATAATCTTTTCTCCTTAATTTGCATTATTCCAGCTAAAATCGTTTGGAATTTCACCTCTATTAGTAGATGTGAACTTTATACTACCATCTCTTTTAAATGTTATTTTCCCAAAACCATCATACACAACAGACACACCATCTGCATAGTTTGGCTCTTGTATCATATATCCGACACCATAATCTTTATAGTATATCCCAACATCATCGACACTAAAGACAGCATATTCACCCCATCTATATTCTGGGACATATACACTAAACGCTCCTTTTTTGACACCACCTACAGCTATATAACAATCATCTTTCCATTTTAAACGAATCCTACTACCAAATCCTGAATTATACTTATTTGTAGCATCAACTGATGGCTGTGCTCCTGTGGGAAAATATTGCTGGTTTTCATCTCCAAAAAGCTTGATTAAAGGGAAGTGTCCGTAAGGTACTGTTAAAGTATCGGTTGCAACAAAACCCTTATTAACAGTTAGACCTTTTTCATTAAACACTATATTCTCAACTTCTCTTCTATAAAAGGAAGCTTTTGATGGACTCTCTCCATTAAAACAGTCAAAGTCAATCTTCTCTTCTGTTTTGTGCTTATTGCTGGCTGTTGTTATAGACTCTCTTACAAGATTTTTTATACTTCCACTTCCATCATTTTGTACTTCATTGTGGAACTTAAATACTATTTCCTTATTTGTTTGTTCAATAGCCGAATTAAATTCTTTCGTACCAACTTTAGTTTTAATACTATTCTCAAGGAGTACAATTCTTGAAGATAAAGCATCATTTTTGCCTTTGACTTCGGCAAGAATTTGATTAGCTTTTTGTTCTATTTTACTTTGTCCTGTTTGAGAGTCAAACACCTCTGAATTAATCTTATCTAAAGATACTTTTAAATTTGAATATCTAGTTGTTAAATTATTTATCTTTTCTACATACTCAAACCCACTCACTTGACTATTTAGAATTAATTCACTAATTAAGTCAATAGATTTTCCACCTTCACCATCAGAGAACATGGATGTGATTCCCTTCTTTTGTAAAGAGGACTTGTTTATTATGCTCCCAATAAATCCTACTATAGATGTTCTATTTGTATTGTTTATATCTCCAGAGGTCGCAATGTCCGTTAGCAGGGTATCAAGTGCATTTTTTTGAATATCTATATCCTTCTTGTAATCACTCAATATCTTGGTTAAGTCTTCTTTAGTCTTGCCTAAAAAAGAAGCATTTTCTGGCATCTTCTCCCACAGAGTAACAAGTTCTTCATATGCTTTTTGGCAATTATCAACCCTAAACCTTAACTGTTTTTCCTCATCTATATCTAGTCTATTATCAGCACTAACCATATTAAATACATTGTTTAATTGCCCATACTCACCTATAAAATTAGTATATGTTGCAATAACTTTTTCTGAAAACTCCGTATTCTTGTATTCTCTAGTATTTTTTTCAATAGTCTGTCTTATTCCATCAGCAGTCTGCTCAAGTACAGTTGTTTTTTGGACTAAACTTCCTTGAGATTCTTGTATCTCACCAACTGTTTGAGAAATCTCATTGTGTTTCTCTATAATGTTAGAGAACTGCTTGTTGACTCTGCCTTTTTCATCTGTAAACTCTTTGAATACACCATGTATCTTTTGTTCAATCTTGGTTTGTGATTCAGAATTAAATGAGATACTAAAGTATTCTGTCTTAGAATGACATATGGTACTTTGCCCATTATCATTAATCACAACCAAAAATCTATTGGAATTTTCCTCTAAAATTGTATCTGAAAATTCAAATCTGTCTGGAGTAGAGGAGTTCCAATAGATATATTTTTTAACAGTACAATCAGAAGGAATGAAGTATAGTTTGTTATGAAAAGATACTACACCATTTGTCAATCTAACCCAACCTAATGCTGGGGAATTGTCTTGAATCATATTATCACTCCTTTAATCAATTATTGTTCCGTTTGGTCTTTTCTTTTTTGGCTCGTTGTACTTAGCTATAAATTCTCTAGGCACATTTAACCTCTTATATTTTTGTTGCATAGCTAAATATTTCTTTGACTCTATATCTCTCATTGAGTTTTTAGCAGAAGTCAAATAATCAGCTATGGTTAATCCATCTTCTTTTTCAGTTTTCTTATTAGACAGTCTTATCTTTAAGCTATTATCTGTAACATTATGAGTATATCCTACGAAGTAGACAAATTCTTCTACATTTTCGTCTTTATCATAAAGTATGATTAAATCACCTAAAGCTAAGTTTCCTACCCAGCTCAATCCATCAATACTTGTCAATCTGCTCAAGAAATTGGCAACATCTATGTCCCATTTTTTCGTAGGGTGGCTCTTATCTCTAAGGATTCTCTTAGAGAGTACCATTAAATCTTCAATATATTCCGTCAAAAACGAAGGATTTTTGTATGTTTCTGTATAAATGTATTCCTTTAACTCATTAAGTAGAGCAGGGGTGAAGATTAGATGTCCATTATCATCTGTTGCAGTAGGCTTCTTGCATAGAATCGTTATGTTATCTCTGGCTTTTTTAAGATTTTTGATTAGTTCTTCTAATCTATCTATGGCATTTTTAATCTCTATTCTCTTGTCTTGGTGTTGAGTGATGGCAGCCACTATCTTAGCAACAATCTCTTTATCTTTAGGTGGTAGACTGTATAATTCTAATTCGTTATTCAGATTATACAATGCTGATTCTACTGCAATAAAGTCATGAGAGAGAAGTTCTTTTTGGTTTTCTTTGTGATTTATCTCATCAACATATAATCTCCAAATAGGCTCTCTTTTCTCAACCATATCATAGTATTTAATGAGAGCATTTTTCAACTCATCAGACATCTCATTTATATCCATAAAATAAGAGTAATCTTCTAAATATTTCTCTCCAGTACAAGTTGCACTGATAATATCCATATCCTCATTGCCTTCGACCACTAATCTGGTAACTAATTTGTCTGTATCGTATTCTTGTTCAAGAGATTTAATATAATTATCTTTTGAGAGGTAAAGTCCAATATGGTCTAACATTTCTTCTTCCATAAATAAAAGGACACTTTTATTAGCTGTATCGTAGTCAATGCAACACTCGTAGGACTCACAAATGTCCTTTTCTAAGAAATCTAGCCATTTTTTGTTAACACTCTCAATATATCTGACTTTAGGCTTAATTTTCAATTTATTAAACTCTTCTTCAAAATCAAGAGCAGGCGTGTCTATTTTTTCTACCTTAGTAATTAATTCCTCTAGTTTTGCTTTCTTTTCAGAGAGTCTGGTTTTAATTAACTCAAACCCATCTTCTTGTAGCTGTCTTGATTTCTTCTCAATATCTTTTTCTAAAGCTTCTTTTAGTTCTTTCTTATCTTTTTCAATTAAATCGCTAATCTGTTTAGTCTTTAAAGCATATTGTTCGTGCGATTCATCAATGTCAGCTCTTTTCTTTAAGTTGACCAGTATCCTCTTATATCTATCTATATAAGGGTCTGCAGGGAACTCATACCTAACTAAATCTGTAGCCTGTATAGTCCACCCAGTTTCCTCTTGAAGATGGTCTGATAAACACAATTGGTCTTTTTTATCACTCTTATCTACAAGAGTATAAGCGACATCTTCCAATTCCATATCTATATCTTTAAGACGAACTTCCCTTGATTTTCCTTTTACCTCTAAATACTCATCATTAGTTACCTCTATAGATTTAATGACGAATACTTCCGAATTATTAACCTCTATTTGTCTTTCATTCTTTATTTCTTTAAACAAAGGATATATTTTTTCTTCAAAAGTTAATAAATCCATATAAAATTTAGGTATTTTTAAATTAATTGTGTAAATTGAGTTAATATCCTTCGATATTTCTTTTATAGCATTTTGTGGAATTTGACCTAATGGTTTTCCACTAATTGTTTTTAAGATTACAGTATAATCTATCTTTTTTGAGTCTAGTTGTATTTTTCTATTTATTATAAAAATCACCAACTTCCTTATATAAAGGGTAGGGGATAGGTTGCCCTATCCCATGTTCCCAATTATATTTTTGTTGTTCTTTCTCATTTCTTCCTGTACAATCTTCAATACTTTGCTCTCAAAACTTTCAGTTATGTTTCCATTTATAGTAACCAACGAACCAATGTGTTGAGTTACAGAGCTTCCATTAGTCTTATTAGCAATTTCTCTAAACTTATCGTACTGGATAAATCCTGTATTTAAATCTCCTTGTATTCCAATCCTGTCTAAGATATGAGAGTAGTTGCCAGGAACATTTCTAGCATCTTCTAACTTAGCAAGCATTTCAGCCTTGTCATAAGCTCCCATAGAACCTAAACCACCCTCATATTGGTTCATATAGTCGATTAAAGCTTTCTTTAAGTCAACCATAGTGCCATTTATATCTACAACACCAGTAGAAATTGCTTGTAGGGCTTTCTGTCTAAGTTCGTTTTCCTCATTAGGATTGTCTTGTTTTTCTTTTTCTTGCTTTAACTGATTATCCAATCTCTTAGAATCATCATCAAAGCTCTTTAATACAGCTTCAGCAGAGTGGTTTTCTACTGCTTTTCTTAGGTCTTTCTGCTTTTTATCATATTCATCTTGTAGCTTCTGATATTCCTTTTGTCCCTTTTGAGAAGTATCTCTTGAGTAAATCTCAAGTTTCTTCCTAAGAGAGTCCAGGTCTTTCATCTTTTCAGCTATATCATCTTGATACTCGGCTTCCTTCCTTGCTGCATTAAATTCTTCTTTTCTCTTTTCAATTAATTCTTTTCTTGCGTCTACTTCTTTTTCTATCAGTTTAATTCTATCTTCTGTTGATTTCTTCAACATAGACATTATCTTGTCCTCAATAGTCTTGGCATCTTCTAACTTAGTCTTGTTAGTGTCTTTGATTTTAGAGTTATAATCTTCCCAATCCTTAGCGATAGAAGGAAGTCTATTTTCTGTTATATCAAAATACTTTTCTGCCAATCCCTTAATCTCACTATATAGAGAAGAAGTATTGTTTAATTTATTTATAACCTCTTGGTAGTTTGATATATCATCTCCACTAAACTGGAATCCGTATCCAGATAGTTGAGTTTTTAGATTGTCTTTTAGATTGTTCAATGCACTAATATTACTTTGCAACTGGGATTGCATTTGTTCGTACTTACCAATTTGTGCATCTAAAATACTTAATCTATCAGAACCAAAAGCATACTTGAACTTAATGTCTAAAATTGCTAGTGAGTTAGATAGTCTTTGAATGCTGTTTTCCATTATCTTGGTTACAGCGTCAAAATTCTCATGCCATGCTTCGATAACAACCTTTTGTTTTTCGTCAATATTGCTTTCTATCTTGATGTCCATTTCTTCCATCTTATAGTCTATATCAGCAATTTTATCGACTGATTGCTCATAGGCTTCTAGTAGCCTAACATTATCAGCTAGCAGCTTTTTCTTTTCTTCTAACTTCTTTTTCTCTTTATCCTTAGCTTTTTCAAGCTTTTTGTCGATTTCAGCTTCTTCTTTTTTCCACTTCAATCTCATAGCAAAGCCATTAGAAGTCAAAGTTCCGTCTTTCGCAAACTGAACACCTTGTTTTCTCAATTCGCTTCGTTCCCAATCTCTCTTTTGTATAACAGTAGGCAACTCATTATTTAACCTTCTCTTATACTCTCTGAATTGGTGTCTTTGTAGGTCAAGTAAAGATAATCTTTGCGACCCTCTAGCTCTTTGTAGTTTTAGGTCTATCTTTTTAGTTGCTTGCTCAACTCTTGCTAAAGCTCTTTCAAACTCTGCTAGAATGTCAACGCTTTCCTTAAATCCGTTAGCAACATCCTTTAAAGAGAATTTAAGTCTATCAACATAAGTTATCTGCTTGTAAAGGTATCCGTTCAATACCTTTAAGTTAAATGATTCGACTTGTGCTGTGTAATCATCTATTACAGGCTGTCCTCTTAAAGAACCACCACTACCAGATTGAGGTGCTGCTAGTGGGTTTCCATTTACACTTGTTACACCAGCAGAAGATATAGGTTTACCAATTAATGGGTTTAATTGAGTGGTTTTAGCTGTTGGCAAACTATTGCCTATTAAGCCTCCTTTATAATCCCGTTTTTTAGGAGGTTGTTTAGACCCTTTGCCAAACAGCGTATCTTTTGCCTTATCTATCATGCCACCTACTGTTTCTTTTACAGTTTTAAAAACGGATATGAACTCGGCTTTTACTGATGCAGTCTTAGCTCCACCAAATGACATTAACGCTCGTACAGCCTTGTTAATAACACCACTTGCCTCATCTGTGGCTTTTAGGGTTACAGACCTCTTTGAAGGGATGCTATTTACTGCACCCTTTACTTTTCCTGCAGTACCACTCGCATTATCATTTGCTTTTAAATCGACATTCTTCCCCTTTACACCTCTTACAGCATTTTTTATACCTGCTGTAGCAGCCAAAACCCCACCAATAGGAGCTTTAAAGTTAATAGGGACATTAAACTCTTTGATTTTTCCTTTTAGCATACCAGAGATGTCTGGAAGTTTAGGCATATTAAACTTAAAGTTTGTTGTGTTTCCAGTTGGAACAGTAGGGCTAGATGGAGCAAGTGTGTTAAACGCTGTAGGTTTTACAGGAGGAATGTTGCCCGGATTCTTTATCTTCTCATCTGCACCACTTGTATCTGCGTCAACAGGTACTGTTACTTTCTTACCCTTACCTACATCATTGATTTTCTTATTCGCATTATTGGTATTTGCATCAACAGGTACTGTTGCTTTCTTTCCTTTTGTAGCATTATCAATCGCTCTAGTAATTTGTCCTGTATTAGCATCGAATGTGAGAGTCTTTTTAACATTATCTGGTAGAGCGTTCCACACATCTACCATACTTATGAATCCACCATTCTTAAAGGCGTCTGTGTTTGCAACAGCATTAAGAACCATATTCTTAACAGTTTGGTCTGGAATAGAAGCGTTAATCATCTGAATTTCATTTAATACTTCTGCACCATGTTGCCCATTTATAGCTTCAAAAATAAGTCGCTTTGTTTTAGAATCAGGAATCTTATTGATAACTCCATATATCTCATTGAGTCCACTTATACCTTCTTGGTTTATAATAAAGTCTATGGTTTTAGTTATTTTCTCATCACTAAATCCTACTTCTTTTCCACTCTTATAAATGCCCTGCATGGAGTTCATACCTTGAATATCCATACCATATTTATTCACAAGACCTTGTAATCCAGAACCTAAAGAGCCAAATTTCCTTAACCACGAATCCCATTCGCCTTGAGATTGTATGCTCTTAGAGAACTCAAGTCCTTTGTCTTTTAATTTCCCAAAGTTTTCTGCGGCTTCTTTAACATAAGGGTTGAATTGAGCCATTTTATTGGTAGCACTCGTAAGTCCATTCTCTAAATTATCTCTTAGAGCAGTTGTTGATTTTGAATAATTTTGCCAAAAATCTGTTTCATTTTTAGAGTTTTTCCAGTATCTAGCTGAATTATCTCTAAATATATTTCCTTGTTCGTTATTCAATCCAAGGTTCTTTACTGCATTTTCCATGCTTTGCAACTGCCTGTCAGTCAAATCAAGGTTTGCAAACTTGGTTGTAAGTTCTACAGGAATCTCAATCTTTTTATCCTTATAGAATTTATCTATATTGTCAAAATGAGCTTTAAATTTGGACTCATCTTTACTTTCGGCTTCCATGTCTTTACCGGATTGTTTGGCTTGCTTTAGGTTATTGTTATATAAAGCAAGAGCTTCAGCTGCCTTTAATATCTCCCCTGTAGGCAATTTAATATCACTTTTTCCATCCCAATTCTGTAAATCCTTAAAGAGTTTAGACATTTTAGCTTGCCCAGATGAACTGGTTGAATCAACATTTTCGAAGACATTCAACATCTTAGCCATACCCATTTGAGCATCTTCTGAATAAACCTTATTCTTATTCAGCTCTCTACCTATATTTTTTAAGTATGTAGGCAGAGAATCACTATTTGCCATCTGTTCCCACACAGCTAAGGTATCATATTTATTTTCAGACTTCATCAAACCATCAAAACTTTCCTTGATAGCCCTATATCTTTGCTGTATTTTGTCTGCATAAGCTTTTTGTCCTTCAGTACCAAATTCCATGTCTGATGGCTTTGCACCATGTCTTTTCATGTATTCATTTTCTAACTTTTCATCTAATGACTGATACCCTCTATTTATATCTTTGAGTCTATCAGCCCAAGATTTAGCAGAGCCAGAACCTGCTGCTTTGGACATTTTTTCAGCTATCTTATCAATTCCATCTGAATAAGCCTTATAATCCTTATCTAATTTATAAGTATCATTAAGTTTCTGTAATTCTTTATTCCATTCTTTAATCTTATTAGGAGATACTTTATTGCCAAGGGTTATCATTTGGCTTAAATCACCTTGAAGATTTTTAGATTTACCCCATTGAAGCATAGAACTTAATTCAGATATAGCTTCTTTTCTATCTTCTTTTAGATTTTGAAAAGCCTTCCTATCAGCTAATTCTGTGAAAGCAGTAGATGCGTTTTGGGAATTAGCTTTATCATATTTTTCAGCTAAAGCGTTCCACTTTTCATATCTTGCGTTAGCTTCATTTTCATACTTCTGATACTCCTCATTAAATCTCTTTCTTCCTGCGGAGAACTTTTCAACTCCCTTAAATGTTTGTCCGAAAATTTCTTCCATCTTAGAGGAGTAAGGAAGTTTTTTACCAGTTTGAGAGCTAGTTAATCCTAAGTATTTATCATTCTTGCTAAATTCTGCAATTTCTTTTAAAAGACCACCCTTAAGACCAGCCTTTTCTCCTTGGTTAACTAATAAAGAGTTTTTAGAGAATATAGTTCTGTTATCTGAATCAATTAAACTCTTTTGCTTTCTATTAGCTATGTCTAATTTCTTAATCAAAGCATCCGCACTTGTAGACATTGATAATAAAGGATTACCTTCTTTATCATATCCAGATACTAGAGTAGGGAATTTTTCAGCTAAAACCTGTGCCATCTGGTTTACTTTTTGCATATCAGCTAATTGGTCTGCCGACATTTTAGCTTTATCCATCTTAGCATACTGTCTTTGTTTTTGAGCGATTGTGTCTATTTCTTTAGCGTTTTGTTTGACAAAAGCAGAGTTTTCTTGAATAGTTTTACCTTGTGCTATCAGAGAGTCTCTATGTTCTATAGCTTTATTTTTTGCATTTTCTATGCCATGAGCATAGTTGTCCCAAGCTTTTGCTCCTAATTCAATACCTTTACTGATAGCTATGGAAGCAACTCCCATTACTGCTGTACCAAGTAATGCACCACTAATAGCACCTGCAAAAGATTTACCTAGTTCCTTAAAGGCTGCTCCTGCTGTTTTTATTTTTGTTTCACTAGAACCGAGCTTTTCTTCCATAGATTTAAAGGAAATAGAAGCACCTTCTATAGACCTAATACCTTTTCTTCTAGTTTTGGTATTATTCTCTGTAGACTCTGCGTGCTTGTTATTAAGTTTTACACCTGTTTTTAACTTCTCATTTAGACCTTCTTGTTTCTTGCTTGTCATGTCAATAATAGAAGCATTAGAGAAGTCTATCTTTTTGGAGTCAGATGCTTTTCTTCTAGTTTTAGATGAAGTAGGAGAGGAGTCCTCAATAGGTTTTACCCCTCTATTTGCATAGTCAGACATTCTACTCCAGAATGAATCTTTTACTTTTTTACCAGAAGAACTTTTACTGCCATACAGTAGCTCATCATATTCTTTTATAGGAGTTCCTAGACCTTTAACCAGCCCATGGATTCCACTCATACTTGCCAATAGTAAAGGCAATGATATGTTAGCTTTATCAGCCCATGTAATTACTTTCTCTATTCCTTCTCCTAAACCAATCAGTCCATTAAGGAAGCCCTTAACCATGTCTGTATTGATTAATGTAGTACCGACAGAAGTCATAGTTTCTTTAAGTTTATTTATCTTACCAGCAATAGAATCTACATACTTTGCATTTTCTATTTCTGCTGAATTAAAATCATCTCCATTAGCAAATTCACTTCTTATTTTTTTGAATTGCTCATAGTTACTCATCAAGGCTTGGAATACATTCGCTCTATGTTTTCCTGCAATAGCTTCTGATAAAGCTGCCCTCTGGTCATCTGTTAATTGACCCCATTTAGGGTGCAGTTCATCTAAAAGCTGAACCATACTCTTTAGTTGACCTTTAGTTTTGTCTTTATAAACATCAATTCCAGCTATACCTTTTAAGGCTTTAGCTGTCTTATTTAAGACTAAAGACCCATTTTTAGCACTTGCACTTAAACCAGCGAAGTTGATTGCAATAGACTTTAAACCATTACCAACCTTTTTAGGGTCTTGTAGTGGTTCATTAGCTGCTGTAATCAGACCGATTGAGTCTGCTAAGCTAATACCATAGTTTGCTAATACTGTACCACCATTCTGAATTGCTTCTGCGACACCTGCAGATGAAATGGCGTAGTTGTTCGTTTGTGTTCGCCAAGAGTCGCTAATTCTTGACCGTAATTTAATACTGCTTATATTCACATATAAGACCAGACTATATCTTATTTGGCATCACTTTTACTATAATACCAAATCCTCCCATTTCCATTCGCTTGAATGTACTCTACTCGTTTATTCACAAAAGTCTTTCTCTTTTGTTATACTTTCGATAGTCGTTGAAGGTTATTTAATCAATTCAGTTAATATTTCTCTTATCCTTTCTTTATCCCAGTAAGGGATTCTGATTAATTTAATCTCATTATCTTTGCAATAATTGTTTTTTATAGAATCTCTAATTTTTACCTCATTAAATTCTGATTCTCCACCGAATGCATCAACTGGATAAAAATGCTGTTCTCCATCATATTCTATACAAATGTTTAAATCTGGCAAATAGAAGTCAAAAGGGAGTTTATTTTTGTATTTACAATCTTGAAATCTATATTCCCTTAAAAAGTTAACTCCTTTTTCTAATAAAAAATCAGATATTGATTTTTCACCTTTAGATTCGTTGCATATCTTACATCTTTTCCCTTTTTTAAAATTAGACCAGGTTATTGTATCCGTTATGTGTCCTTTAGGACATTTAACCCTCATTCCTTCTAAAACTCCATTGAAAAAATTCTGTAAAAGAGAATAGCCTTCTTTTTTTAATTCTTGCTCTACAAATTCATAAGTAACTCTTTTTGGTTTATTGCAAATATAACACCTTTCTCCTTTTTTAAAATTAGCCCATGTCATTGTATCTGTTACATGACCTTCTGGGCATTTTATTTTTAAAGGAGTTGAAGCATTTTTGTATTTGGATAATATCTCATATCCATGATGTAGGAATTGCGAACTAACATAATCTTCTGATAATTTTTGATTATTAGCACAATATTTACACCTTTTTCCTTCTAAGAAGTGTGCATATGTTAATTCTGTGGAATGTCCTTCTGAACAAATAACTTTTAGTTTTGTCGCAACATTC
>ERZ773214.701-NODE-701-length-20918-cov-16.113454_pt1 | contig 20918 bp, 16 predicted proteins | sample MGYA00511238_ERZ773214 | MGnify/ENA primary metagenome ERZ773214 (study PRJEB29015, sample SAMEA2738157) | human oral metagenome | biome: human oral; feature: human-associated habitat; material: saliva | place: China | collected 2259 ... | reverse complement strand
CCCACTCAACCACTGCGTCTTGCTCGACAATCCAAAAATAATTGAGAGGCTAGGATTTTTGTCCCAGCCTCGTTTTTTGCTTGGAAAAAATTGAAAAGAAACGGTCCTATCTATGGGAGGTAGAAGGAAAGAATGAAAATTTTATGAAACTTTCACAATTTCGGTTGACAGTCTTGAAAAAAAGGAGTAGAATAACCCCTGTTTTATGAAAAAGAGGCAGGGAATTCCCGGCCTCATGATCTTTTTTTCAAGGAGTTTTTTATGTTTTCAACATTGAAAAAATGGTTTATTGGCCGTCCGTTGAAATCTGGTGCAGAAGGTGAAGGCGGATTGCTTGGGAAAATGCAGGCCTTGGCCATGCTATCTAGTGATGCGCTTTCTTCTATCGCCTACGGTCCAGAGCAAGTTATCCTGGTCTTGATGACCGTTTCAGCGGGAGCCATTTGGTGGTCTATTCCGATTGGGATTGTGGTCCTGGTTCTCCTAGCCAGTTTAACGATTTCTTATCGCCAGGTCATTCATGCCTACCCTCAAGGGGGAGGGGCCTACATGGTGACTACGGAGAACTTGTCTCCCAAAGCGGGTTTGATCGCTGGTGGTAGTCTCTTAGTCGACTACATGCTGACAGTAGCAGTATCTGTGTCTTCCGGTGCAGATGCCATCACGTCAGCGATCCCATCTCTTCATCCTTATAATCTTCACATTTCCATTTTATTGGTCTTGATCTTGATGCTGATGAACCTGAGGGGATTGCGCGAATCAGCGACATCATTGATGATTCCGGTTTACCTTTTCATTGTCAGTACCATTGCCTTGATCGGCTATGGTGTGATCCAAATCTTGACGGGTCACTTGGCCTATAACGCAACTGCTCATGTGGGTCAAACCATTTCAGGGGTTAGTGTCATTCTCTTATTGCGGGCCTTTACGAGTGGATCGGCTTCACTAACAGGGGTTGAAGCCATCTCCAATTCGGTTCCTTTCTTTAAGAAACCAAAAGCAAAGAATGCAGCCTCTACCTTGACCATCATGGCTTTGATTTTGGGGATCATGTTTGCAGGGATTACCTTCCTCAATTACTGGGTGGGTGTCGTTCCGGCAAAAGGGGTAACAACTCTAGCCCAAATGGCCCAAGCCATCTTAGGGAATTCCCCAGTCGGACAAGCCTTCTTTTACGTCTTCCAATTGTCAACAGCCTTGATCTTGGCAGTTGCGGCTAATACCGGGTTCTCCGCCTTTCCAATGTTGGCCTTTAACATGGCTAAAAATAAATACATGCCACACATGTATATGGAAAAAGGGGATCGTCTGGGCTATTCTAATGGGATTTTGACCTTGGCGATTGGTGCCATCGTTTTGCTCTTGATCTTTGATGGGCAAACAGAAAGCTTGATTCCGCTTTATACCATTGGGGTCTTCATTCCTTTTGCCCTTTCTCAAACAGGGATGGTGATCCACTGGAAACGCCAATATCAAAAAGGATTTCTTAAGTATTCGCTTGCCAATATCCTGGGGGCAGCCATCTGTTATGGGATTGTCTTGATCCTCTTATTATTCCGTTTGCGTGAGATCTGGCCCTTCTTCCCTATTATTGGTCTCTTGCTTTGGATGTTCTTGAGTATCCGTAATCACTATGATAAAGTTGCGGCTCAATTGCGCTTGGGAGGTCAGATCGAAAAGACAAGTTATGCGGGCAATACCGTGATTGTCCTTGTTGGGAATGTCACTCAGGTAAGTGTGGGAGCTATGAGTTATGCAAATAGCCTAGGAAACGATGTTATAGCTATGCACGTCTCAACGGAAGAAACCAAGGTTAAAGACGCTGAGGTAGCAGAAGAATTTAAGCGTTATTTCCCTCATATTCGCTTTGAAAATGTCATGACCAGTTACCGGGATATTATCCAGCCAACGGTTGAATTTGTCTCAAAAGTAGCTGAGGAGGCCAAGGAAAAAGGCAACACCGTTACAGTCTTAGTCCCTCAATTTATCCCTAAAAAACATTGGCAAAATATTCTCCACAACCAAATGAGTTTGAAATTGAAGTATGCACTTCGTTGGCATGAAGAAGTGGTTGTGGCAAGCTATTCTTACCATTTGTCTGAATAAACACCGTATATAGAAAAGATGTCTGCTTGAGCAGGCATCTTTTTGGATTTTCTCACACGAAAAAAACCACTCGAAAGTCTTATAAGATACAGCCTTGATCTTGAAAAAATGTTTAAAAAATGCTAGAATAAAAAGAACATTTTAGATTTTGAAAAATTCAAAGTAAGGAAAAAAATGGCAAATTTATTAAAAACAATTATTGAAAATGATCGAGGCGAAATCAAACGCCTTGAAAAAATGGCTGACAAGGTCTTTTCTTATGAAGACCAAATGGCAGCTTTGACGGATGACGAATTAAAAGCGAAAACAGTTGAGTTTAAGCAACGCTACCAAGATGGTGAGTCTTTGGATGATCTCTTGTACGAGGCTTTTGCAGTTGTTCGTGAAGCTGCAAAACGGGTTCTTGGTTTGTTCCCATACAAGGTTCAGGTCATGGGGGGAATCGTCCTTCACCATGGTGACGTTCCAGAGATGCGTACAGGGGAAGGAAAAACCCTGACAGCCACCATGCCGGTATACTTGAATGCCTTGTCTGGCAAAGGGGTGCACGTTGTCACCGTCAATGAATACTTGACAGAGCGGGATGCAACAGAGATGGGAGAACTTTACTCATGGCTTGGCCTTTCAGTAGGGATCAACCTTGCAGCAAAATCTCCAGCTGAGAAAAAAGAAGCTTACCTCTGTGATATCACTTACTCAACCAACTCAGAGATTGGTTTTGACTACTTGCGTGACAACATGGTTGTGCGTGCAGAAAACATGGTTCAACGTCCATTGAACTATGCCTTGGTCGATGAGGTAGACTCCATCTTGATTGACGAAGCGCGTACTCCGTTGATCGTTTCTGGTCAGACAGCTTCTGATACGAGCCAGCTCTATCACATGGCGGATGCTTATGTGAAGACCTTGACAGAGGACGATTACATTATCGATGTCCCATCTAAAACCATCGGTTTGTCTGATTCAGGAATCGATAAGGCAGAAAGCTACTTTAATCTTGAAAACTTGTACGATATTGAAAACGTAGCTTTGACTCACTTTATCGACAACGCCCTTCGTGCCAACTACATCATGATTTTGGATATCGACTATGTGGTCAGCGAAGATCAAGAAATCTTGATCGTTGACCAATTTACTGGTCGGACCATGGAAGGTCGTCGTTATTCTGATGGTCTTCACCAAGCGATCGAAGCCAAAGAAGGTGTTCCAGTTCAAGAAGAAACCAAAACATCTGCATCGATTACTTACCAAAACCTCTTCCGTATGTACAAGAAGTTGTCAGGGATGACAGGGACAGGGAAAACTGAAGAAGAAGAATTCCGTGAAATTTATAACATTCGCGTGATTCCAATTCCAACCAACCGTCCGATTGCCCGTATTGACCATCCAGACCTTCTCTACCCAAGCTTGAAATCAAAATTCAAGGCTGTTGTGGAAGATGTCAAGTCTCGTCATGAAAAAGGTCAACCAGTCCTAGTAGGTACCGTTGCCGTTGAAACCAGTGATTACCTTTCTCAATTGTTGGTTCAAGCAGGTGTCCCTCACGAAGTTTTGAATGCGAAAAACCACTACAAAGAAGCGCAAATCATCATGAACGCTGGTCAACGTGGTGCTGTTACCATTGCGACCAACATGGCCGGACGTGGTACCGATATCAAGCTTGGTGAAGGGGTTCGCGAACTCGGTGGACTGTGTGTTATCGGGACAGAACGTCACGAAAGCCGTCGGATCGATAACCAGCTTCGTGGACGTTCAGGACGTCAAGGGGATCCAGGTGAATCTCAATTCTACTTGTCTCTTGAAGATGAATTGATGCGTCGTTTCGGTTCTGAACGGATCAAAGCAGTGCTTGATCGCTTCAAGTTGAGCGAAGAAGAATCAGTGATCCGTTCAAACATGTTCACCCGTCAGGTAGAGGCTGCTCAAAAACGGGTTGAAGGAAACAACTACGATACCCGTAAACAAGTCCTTCAATACGATGACGTGATGCGGGAACAACGGGAAATTATCTACGCTGAACGCTATGATGTTATCACAGCTAACCGTGACTTGGCACCTGAAATCAAGGCCATGATCAAACGGACCATCAAACGGATTGTTGAAGGAGCCAGCCACTCAAGTAAGGAAGAACGCGTTGAAGCGATTCTGAACTTTGCCAAATACAATTTGGTTCCGGAAGATACGATTTCTGCAAGCGATATTGAAGGAAAATCTGACAAGGAAGTCATCGATTACTTGTATGCACGTGCAGAAGAAATCTATGCTAGCCAAGTAGCGAAATTGCGTGACGAAGAGTCTGTGCAAGAATTCCAAAAAGTCTTGATCCTTCGTGTGGTGGACAGCAAGTGGACGGACCATATCGATGCTTTGGATCAATTGCGAAATGCGGTCGGACTTCGTGGGTATGCGCAAAATAACCCAGTGGTAGAATACCAATCAGAAAGTTTCCGTATGTTTAACGATATGATCGGATCGATTGAATTTGATGTGACTCGTCTCATGATGAAAGCCCAAATTCACGAACAAGAACGTCCACGTACGGAACACAGCATTTCAACAACTGCGACTCGCAACATTGCAGCGCAACAACAAGATATTCCAGCAGATATTGACTTGTCACAAGTGAAACGCAACGATTTGTGCCCTTGTGGTTCAGGTAAGAAATTTAAAAACTGTCACGGACGTAAATTTTAAGAGCTCCTCTGAAATAGAAAGAGGATGGGTCTAGCTAGCATAAGGAGGCCGTATGGTATTCATTACGAAGAGCAATAAGATTGATGAGCAAGAGATCACTTCGCTTTACCGCTTGGAAGGTCCAGCCTTGGAGCGCAAAGAAGCGCGTGATCGAGAATTGGAAGCTATTATCAAAGGAGAAGACCAACGGATCCTTCTTGTGATCGGGCCTTGCTCTTCTGATAATGAAGAAGCTGTGATGGACTATGCCCGTCGTTTGGCGGACTTGCAAGAGCAAGTGAAAGATCAGATTTTCATTGTGATGCGGGTCTATACGGCTAAGCCTCGGACCAACGGGGATGGCTATAAAGGCTTGATGCACCAACCAGATACACATGCAGCACCAAGCTTTGTGGATGGTTTGAAAGCGGTCCGACATCTCCACTACCGTGTGATTACAGAAACTGGTTTGACAACTGCGGATGAGTTGCTTTATCCAGCAAGTCTTCCGTATGTTGAAGATTTGATTTCCTATCATGCCATTGGAGCGCGTTCGGTTGAAGACCAGGAGCATCGCTTTGTATCTAGTGGGATCTCTGCTCCGACAGGCATGAAGAATCCAACCTCTGGAAATCTTTCAGTCATGTTCAATGCGATTTATGCAGCCCAACATCCCCAAAACTTTTTGTTCAATGCCCAAGCAGTGGAAACATCAGGAAATCCTTTAGCTCATGCGATCCTTCGTGGAGGATTGGATGCAAGTGGTAAGAATATTCCAAACTACCATTATGAAGATTTGCTAGCGGCAGCAAAACGCTATAGCGAAATGGGCTTGCAACATCCCTTCATCCTGGTGGATACCAACCATGACAATTCTGGCAAACAATTCGAAGAGCAAGTACGCATCGTGAGAGAAACCATGATGAACCGTGCTTGGAACAAGGATTTGGCAACTTTAGTTCGTGGTTTCATGATTGAATCCTATCTAGAAGATGGCCGTCAAAATGAACCAGTGGTTTATGGTCAATCCATCACAGACCCTTGCCTGGGTTGGGAAAAAACACAGGCCTTGGTCAAAGAAATTGCAACGATGAATAAGTAAAAGGCAGGGGCGGAAGGAGTGATTCTTTAGCCCCTTCTCTTTTGTCAGTAAAACGATACTGAAACAATAAATAAGGATAAAACAAGATGATCAAAGGACATGGCATCGATATCGAATCGATCGCTGCGATTGAAAAAGCCTATCAGAAGAATACCCGATTCGCTGAAAAAGTCTTAACCGAGGCTGAGCGAGAGCGCTTTGAGGAATTGTCTGGAAAACGGAAAATGGAATATTTAACGGGCCGATGGTCCGCCAAAGAAGCCTTTTCAAAGGCAATGGGAACAGGGATTGGACCAGTTGGTTTTCAAGATTTAGAAATTTTAAATGATGCCCACGGAGCTCCCTATTTTTCCAAGTCTCCTTTTTCTGGGAAGGTCTGGATTTCGATCAGTCACAAGGGAGACCTAGTGTCGACCAGTGTCATTTTGGAGGAAGAAAATGAAAGCAAGTAAACATAGACCAACTGTTGCTAGAGTCGATTTGGATGCCATTGCCTTTAATGTGCAACAAGTCAGTGACCATATTCCGAGTCAAGCCTTGAAATATGCAGTCGTCAAGGCCAATGCCTATGGTCATGGGGTCGTTGCAGTAACCAAAAAATTGGCGCCTCAGGTTGATGGCTTTTGTGTATCCAATATGGATGAAGCCCTTGAAATTCGTGAAGAAGGTTTGCAACACCCTATTTTGATTTTAGGAGTTGTGCCAAGTGAAACAGTGAATCTAGCCAAAGAGCATGACATCCGCTTAACGGTGGCGAGTCTTGCTTGGTTGGATCAATTGCTTGGACAAGAAGCAGATCTTTCAGGATTGAAGGTCCATATCAAGGTGGATTCTGGAATGGGGCGGATTGGATTCCGAAGGATCGAAGAGATCAAAGAGGCTGAACGTCTCCTCTTAGCAGCTGGAGCTGAAATTGAAGGGATTTTTACTCATTTTGCGACAGCAGATGAAGCAGATGATCGAAAATTCCAAGCGCAATACCAGTTTTTCAAAGAAGTATTGGCTGCTCTTGAAACCCTTCCTCCCATTGTCCATGCTAGTAATTCGGCTACCTCTTTGTGGCATGCGGATACGATTTTCACGGCTGTGCGCTTGGGAGATGTCATGTATGGCTTGAATCCGAGTGGTTCTGTGTTAGTCTTGCCTTATGAAATTAAGCCAGCCTTGAGTTTGGTGAGCGAATTAGTTCATGTGAAACAGTTGGAAGCTGGTCAAGATATTGGCTACGGGGCAACCTATACGACGGGAGAATCCCAATGGATCGGGACGATTCCTATCGGCTATGCGGATGGTTGGATACGAGAGATGCAAAATTTCCATGTGCTGATTAAGGGGGACTATTGTCCCATTGTTGGTCGCGTTTCGATGGACCAGATAACGGTTCGCCTTCCTGAAGAATTGCCTCTGGGGGCCAAGGTTACCCTGATTGGACGTGAGGGCGAGAAAGAAATCACGGCAACAGAGGTTGCAGATTACCGTGGTACCATTAATTATGAAGTGGTCTGTCTCTTGAGTGATCGGATTCCTCGTGACTATAAAGGTGAAGAATAAGAAGAAGCAGGTGGGATTTTCCCGGATGGACCTGCTTTTTTATAAAAGAAAGGAGGAGAAATGAATCTACACCAACCCTTATCCGTACTGCCTGGAGTCGGTCCAAAATCGGCGGAAAAATTTAAAAAGTTAGGGATTGAAACCTTAGAAGATCTGCTCTTGTATTTTCCCTTTCGCTATGAAGACTTCAAAACGCGCAATGTTTTAGAGTTGGAAGATGGGGAAAAAGCCGTCATCTCTGGGGTGGTAGCAACACCAGCCAACGTCCAATATTATGGCTACAAACGAAATCGCTTACGTTTTTCCATCAAACAGGGAGACCAAGTCATTGCGGTTAATTTTTTCAACCAACCCTATCTAGCAGACAAAATCGAGGTCCAGCAGACAGTGGCGATTTTTGGAAAATGGGACAAGGCCAAGGGGAGTTTGACAGGGATGAAGCTCCTAGCTCAAGTGGAAGATGATTTGCAGCCAGTCTATCGAGTGACACAAGGAGTCAGCCAAAACAGCCTGGTGAAATTGATCAAAATAGCATTCGACCAGGGCTTGGACCAGCTTTTAGAAGAGAATGTACCCCACATCTTACGAGAGCGTTATCAACTCATGTCTCGTTCCCAAGCAGTGCAAGCTATGCATTTCCCTAAGGATCTGGCAGAGTACAAGCAAGCCCTTCGCCGGGTAAAATTTGAAGAGCTCCTCTTTTTCCAGCTGCAACTCCAAGTGCTAAAAGAAGAAAATCACGATGCCAGCCAAGGGATTTCCTTGGGCTGGGATCCAGAAAAATTAGCAGAACGAAAAAAACAGCTTCCTTTTGAGCTAACGCAAGCTCAAGAAAACAGCTTGAATGAAATCTTGACAGATATGGCCTCTCCTTATCATATGAACCGCCTCTTACAAGGGGATGTGGGAAGCGGGAAGACAGTCGTGGCCGGTCTTGCCATGTATGCAGCCTTAAGCGCTGGTAAGCAAGCTGCCTTGATGGTTCCAACGGAGATTTTGGCAGAGCAACACAAGGAAAGCTTGCAAAATCTTTTTCCAGATTTGCCAATTGCCCTTCTAACAGGAGGATTAAAGGCGGCTGAGAAACGAGAAGTCTTAGAAGAGATCGCCTCAGGAACTGCTCAACTGATTGTGGGGACACATGCTTTGATTCAAGAGGGAGTTCACTACCAAGATCTAGGCTTGGTCATTATTGATGAACAGCACCGTTTTGGGGTTTCCCAGCGCCGTATCCTTCGAGAAAAAGGACAAAATCCAGACGTCCTGATGATGACGGCTACCCCTATTCCCCGGACCTTGGCTATTACAGCCTTTGGAGATATGGATGTGTCCATCATTGACCAGATGCCTGCTGGACGAAAGGAAATCATCACACGTTGGGTCAAGCATGAGCAGTTAGAAGTGGTCCTCGACTGGTTAGTCAAAGAACTTGGCAAAGGTTCTCAAGCCTACTTTATTTCTCCATTAATTGAGGAGTCAGAGGCGCTAGATTTGAAAAACGCCCTCGCCCTCCAAGAAGAGCTAGAGACCTTCTTTGGACAGCGAGCACGCGTTTCTCTTCTTCACGGGAAGATGAAAAGTGAAGAAAAAGATGCCATCATGCAGGCCTTTAAAGAGCACCAAGTCGATGTTTTGGTGTCTACGACCGTTATTGAAGTAGGAGTCAACGTACCCAATGCAACCGTTATGGTCATTATGGATGCAGATCGGTTTGGTCTTAGCCAGCTTCACCAGCTACGAGGCCGGGTTGGTCGGGGGAACAAGCAATCCTATGCTATTCTAGTAGCCAACCCTAAGACAGATAGTGGCAAGCAGCGCATGAAAATCATGACAGAGACAACCAATGGCTTTGTGCTGGCGGAAGAAGATTTGAAAATGCGGGGTTCAGGTGAAATCTTTGGCACCCGTCAATCTGGGATTCCAGAATTTCAAGTGGCTGATTTGGTAGAAGATTATCCCATTCTGGAAGAAGCGCGGAAAGTCGCCAGCCAGATTGTAGCCACGCCAAATTGGCGTGAACACCCCGATTGGCATTTGCTCTCGCTTTATTTAGAAAAGAAAGAACATTTAGACTAAAATATAAAAAGGGAGTAGAGTGGAAATTCTTTGGATTCCACTCTACTCCCTTTAAGATGGCATTTTACGCCCTTTGTATCTTATTAACTGAACACGGGCTGCGGATTGTGTCAAAAAGATGAATCCTCCTAGAATCTAATGATTCTGCGTCGAATTCCCTATTTTGACTGTATCCGCCACGCCCTTTGTATCTTATACTACCCTTCGATATAGTCTTTGAGTTCTTGTCCTTTTAGGCCGGCATTGAGGGCGATGAGGAGTTTGATGCGCGCTTTGGGGGCATTTAATTCTTTGATGAAAAAGACACCTGCTTGATGGAGTTGGACGCCTCCTCCTTCATATGCGTAGACGGGTTCAGCGATTCCATTGAAGCAACGGGATACTAAAGCGATTGGAAGACCTGCATCTATAAACTCTTGGAGTTTATGTGCCGTTTCTTTAGGGATATTTCCTGCTCCAAAGGCTTCGATAATGAGGCCATCAAGCTTTGAAAGATCCAGCATGTCCAGCAAATCGGTTTTCATCCCTGCATAGGTAGCAATGATCGGAACGAACCCATCGATGGTATTGAGATCAAAGCGCACCCTTGGCTCGGCTGTTTTAAAGAAGAGGATTTCCTTTTTCATGACCAAACCTAGAGGACCGTGGGTTGGTGTCTGGAAGGTGCTGACATTGGTGGTATGGGTTTTGGTGACGTACTTAGCCGCATGAATTTCATCGTTCATGACGACTAAGACGCCTTTATCACGTGCTTTTGGATCGGCAGCCACTCGAAGGGCTGTCAGAAAATTATAGACGCCATCGCTTCCTAGCTCGTTGGAGCTTCGCATAGCTCCTGTAATGACCACAGCGATCTCTGGTAACTCCATGGTATCCAAGAAATAAGCCGTTTCTTCCAGCGTATCTGTCCCGTGGGTAATAACGATGCCGTCGTAGTTGTGAGCTTCCTCTTTGATTTTTTGATATAGAGCTAACATGTGACGGGGTGTCATTTGAGGGCTGGGAAGGTTGAAGAAGTCCTCTGAGGTGACTGCAATCCCTTCAATTGGTGAAGTAACTTGGGTCATGGGATTGACTTCATTGGTAATCACTGCCCCAGAGTCATCTGCCGCCATCGAAATGGTCCCTCCGGTATGTAGTGCTAAAATTTTCTTAAACATGTGAAGCTCCTTGGAATATGTGATATAATTTATTTTATCATAAAAAGAAAGAAACAGTAGACATGGAAATAAAAGCAGTCTTTTTTGATATCGATGGAACCTTGGTTAATGATAGTCGAGCGGTCCTAAAATCAACAGAAAAAGCCATTCAGTCTTTAAAGGAAGAAGGGATCTATGTAGGTCTTGCGACAGGTCGGGGACCGGCCTTTGTCAAACCGTTTATGGAACGCTATGGTTTTGATTTTGCAGTGACCTATAATGGTCAGTATATTTTGACCAAGGACCGCGTGCTGTTTACTAGCCCAATCGATAAAAAGAGTCTGCACCAACTAATTGACTATGCTCGAGAACACCGCAAGGAAATTGCTCTCGGTACCAAGGATGGGGTATTTGGTTCTCGGATCATGAGTTTTGGGATGAGTCCTATTTCAACCTGGTCTAGTCGGTTTGTTCCCCGCAAAATGGCCCGTACCGTCAGTCGAGGATTTAACAAAGTGGTCAGCAAGGTCGTCCCACAAGATCAGGACACCCTCTATGCACTAGCGCAAGAACCAATCTACCAAGTGTTGATCTTATCGAGTCCAGAAGAGACTGCAAAAATTGAAAAAGAGTTTCCAGATCTGAAATTCACACGGTCTAGTCCTTTTGCAGCAGATGTCCTCAACCCAGGGATTTCCAAGTTAGAAGGGATCCGCATCGTTGGTCAGGAATTTGGCTTTGACATCGATGAAGTGATGGCTTTTGGAGATTCGGATAATGACTTAGAGATGCTGTCAGGTGTTGGCTTGTCTATTGCGATGGGAAATGGGACGACCAGTGTCAAGGCAATTGCCAAGCATACCACGACTAGTAATGGCAAGGATGGCATTCAAAAGGCCCTGCAACACTTTGGTATTCTTTCAGAGAAAGAACTCTTTCTTTCTAAGGATGATCACTTCAATAAGGTCAAAACCTTCCATGGTGTGATGGATGGGGAAACCCAGGAGAAACCAGTTGTTTGGCAGCCTCAAGACGCCCTTTATCGAACCATGTTCAAGCAAGAGGAGTTGGTAGAATTTGTCCGAGCAGCTAGCACAAGTGAGGAAGAATTTGACCGCTCGGTAGCCGCTCTTCACGAAGCCTTGGATATGGCTGCAGATAAGGTTCGGAGCAAGCATCCAGCTGAGATCTCCATGGTAGGGCAGGTTGATGCCTTAATTGATACCCTCTATCTGACTTATGGTAGCTTTGTACTAATGGGGGTCGATCCTGAAGAGGTCTTTGAGATTGTTCACCGGGCCAATATGGGCAAGATTTTCCCAGATGGAAAGGCGCACTTTGATCCAGTAACCCACAAAATTCTGAAGCCAGATGATTGGGAAGAAAAATACGCCCCAGAACCAGCCATCAAAAAAGAACTCGATCGCCAGCTCAAGGCCTACGAAAAACATGCAAAACAAAAAGAAGCAAAAAAAGACAACTAAAAAAGTTTGGAACAAAGGTTCCAAACTTTTTTTAGAATGTAGACAAACTATTTTTTACTAAGATAAGTAAAGTGCTCTACAAAGAAGTCGAAATATGTTCTTATTTTTAAAATTTATAAAAAATATTGAAAAACTTTCCGCTGTGAGAAAAGTGCTAGAAACACTATTGTTTCTAGCACTCGGGAGTTTTGAGACCTTAGGCTCAAAACTAAGTCATGGAACTTCGTAGAAGTTCGCTGACGTCCGTACTCACCTAAGGAAAGTTTCTAAAATTACTTTATCTTCAATCTGAAAGGAGCTAAGCTCCTTGTTTAGATATAATCGTCCTTACATGTAAAGCAACTGCTCATCCATCCTAGACGAGACTTTACATAACGTCCCCCGCTTATTGATCTGACTCACTCGTTTTCTCGCCTGATGCCGGATCGGGAGTTTCCGATGATGGGGAGGTCCCATTTTCAGATGCTTCAGCTTGTTTTCGAGCCGTTTCAAATTTTTCAACAATGGTTGCACGAGTAGCTTCCGGGACCTCGGTGTCTTCAGGCCCTATCGTATCCATGAATTCATTAAAACGGGCCTTGCTCGTTTCCATTTTCTCCTTCAAGTCTTTCAGATAAGTCTCATAGGTCTCTTTTGCAGAGGCCGTGAGGGATGCTCCTGCTTCTTCCGAATGAGCAACTGTTCGGTCCGTCATCAAAGCATAGAGAGCTTTAAAATCCCCCACGGTTCTAGCATTTTCAAGTTCCTCATCTGTATACAAAACAAAAGGAGACTCTGAGGATCCTTTCAAGCTGGTCACTTTCTTGCCCTGAGAAGCGCTAGAAGACTGGGTTGTTTTCTGAACTGACTTTTCACTGGACAAGGTCCCTTCTTGATTCGAGCAGGCTACTAGCCCAAGCGCTCCCAATAAAGCAGTCATTGATAATAGTCTTTTTTTCATTCAATCTCTCCTTTTTATCATTCCACTACCATTCTAGCATCAAGCCAGGTTGCCGTCAATTCATACCTGTCCCCTGATTCTTTAAAAAAAGACCAGAGATCAGTCTATCTCCGGTCTATCGATTTAGCTTTTTACAAAAAGTCCAATGCTACCAATCTATTTATTCATCTGAATCGCTATCTTCATCGTCTGAGTCTTGGTCAACTGGTGACTCTGATGAGTCTTTGGCAGAGTCGCGAGCATCCTTCAACTGTTCAATAAAGGTTTCACGAAACTCTTTTGGAACTTCCGCATTATCATCCCCATAACGCTCAACAGCTTTATTGAAGGCTTCCTTCGTTTGTGCAAGAGTCTCCTTAAGCGTATCTGCTACTTGAGCAAATGACTCTTTGGCACTTTCAGGAAGAGATTCCATCGATTCAGTCATCAGGCGATTGGATTCATCCACGATTTTTGCGAAGCACTTTTTAAAATCACCAACTGTTTTTAATTTTTCAAGCTCTTCGTCTGATGGGAAGATATCATTTGTTGTTTGAGAGCTAGTATTAGAAGAAGTCTTTTCTGCCTTTGATGAGCTGGAAGATTTGCTTGTTACCTTTTCTGTCTTCTCAGTAGATGAAGAAGCTTCGGTTTTTACTTCTTGCTTACCTGAACAAGCCGCAAGCGAAGCAACTGCCAATAAAGCGGTAGTAGATAAAATCAATTTTTTCATTTGATAACTCCTTTAATATTGATTCGAGTCCATTTTACCATCAAATAATTTCACCGTCAAATCAATTACTAGTTCATGATAGTTTGTGAAATAATATCCGAATATGGAGGCCCCCACTACTCTAGCACTACTTCTCTCCTACCTAAAACTGGTTGTTCAGTTGTTTCACTACAAGAAAAAGGCTGGGACAAAAGTCCTAGCCTCTCAATTGTCTTTGGAGTGTCGAGCAAGACGCAGTGGTTGAGCGGGCTCTACTACGCTGATTTCATCAACTTTTACAGCCCTACTCAACTGTGCGGAGGTGGGACGACGAAATCGAATTCTAACGAATGACCGATTTCTGTCCCACTCTTTTTTTATTTTCTCTTATATCTTATGTTAAAGAAAATTCTTAGGAAAATGAAGGGAAGGAAGCAAAAAAGCCACATTGGATCCCAGCCTTTTTGACGCGTGCTAGTGGACTTCTGATGGGACGCCTGTACTGCGCTTACAGCCTGTGTTTGCTGAATAGACGGAGAAACAGTTTGCAAGCCATTTGCAATTTGTAGCTGGCCATTTTGAACACTGACCTCTGGATTGGTCCCTCTTTTCACCGTAGCATAGAAAGGTTTTTCTAAGTGATAGGTTTGCCCCTGAATGGTGTGATCCCCCGCCGGCAGCACCTCTTTGTATTCATAATCCTGATAGAGTCTTTCAATCAGGGCATTTCCAATGACGTGGCGCAGGCTCTCTGCAATCTCCACATCGTAATGGCCAACTCCCATAATGACTTGAACAAATCGCTGGTTCCCACGGTTAACCGTCAAGGTGTAATTATAATCTGCGGTCGGACTAGAGCCTGTTTTCAGACCATCCGCTCCCTTAAGAGAATACCTTCCACCTTCTAAGGAATAATTATAATTCTCATGCGTTTCTTCATAATCTGTCCCTTGGAAGAGGGTAATCTTGGCATTTTTGGTGTAGTTGAGGATTTCAGGGAACTCATTGACCATGTGATAGGCCAAAATAGCCATATCTCTCGCTGTTGTTTGGTTAATGGCATTTTGATCATAGCGTGTCGGATTATAGTAGCCATCCAAGACTGCAGTTGGGGCACCATTAGGATTGTTCCACTTGGTATTGGTCATTCCAATTTCCTGAGCCCGCTGGTTCATCAAATCCAAGAATTTATCCGGATCTCCTCCAGACACCTTATTGGCAATCATGATGGTAGCAGCACTTGAAGAAGGAACAAAAATCATATTTAGGAGGGTCGATACCTTGTATTTAGCACCCGCCACAATCGGACTATTGCTCAACTTCTGATTTTGAGAAATGATCACATCTGTATCTGTCGCGGTAATTAGGGTGTCATAATCCAGTTGCCCTTCTTGAATGGCTTTCAGAAGAACATAGACAGACATCAATTTAGCCATACTACCGGAGTCACGAGGTGCATCAATATTATCTCCATAAACAATCGCTCCTGTGTGAGCATCAACGACAATATCTGCCTTGGGACGGAAAAATTCATCCACCGATGTCCCTGATTTTTCTGTGATCGACATGATGTCTTCTTGTTGGTAAAGATCATCCGCCTTTGCTAGCAGTGGGGAACATAGGCAAGCAAGGGAAAGTGTCGCAAATAAGGCACGTTTAAACTTCATTCTCTCTCATTTCTTTCATTATCATCGTTCTCCATTATAGCATAAGTCCCCCTATTCAGAAACACTATTGCCTAATCTTTTTACTCTTTCATGCTCCCAAAGAGACCCGGAGATTTTCCTTTTGGCATCTTTAAAAAGATACTGAGAAGAAGGACGAGGATCAGGACAAGCACCAAGAAGTAACTCATCATTGAAAATCCTCCGTGATCCACAAAGAAAGCCGCTATCGGTTGCAATAAAATGGTACCAAGGTAGCGAACTCCCTGCATGAGAGCCATGGCTAAGACTAGATCTTTCTTATCCACCTGTTGGGAGATAAAACGTAAAGAGACCATGATCAACACCATCCCCGTCGTATGTTTGGCCAAAAGAGTGACTAGCACTTTTAAGAAGACAGGACTCGGAAGAGCATAGATGAAATACTGGAGTAGGAGAATCCCTATAGGAAGCAAAATTAGTAGACGCAAGGGCCAATGGTCCATAAAACGGTCCGAGAAAAAGATAAGAGGCGCTTCAACAACGACAGATATAGCCACAACCGTAGATGCGATTTGGACAGGGAGCCCACTATCCATCAAAAGGGCTGGAATATAGGTATGGCCGATATTGCCCACACCTGACACAATCCCCATCAAAAGTAAGAAAAAGAGATAGGGACCATTGTGCAGCAAAGGACGGATCGATACAGCTTCTTTCTGTACCCGATTGGTCTTGTCGATACGAATAGCTCCTAAGGTGAAGAAACTAAGAAGGAGTGTTACCAAAACACAATAGTATACAGACTGGGGGCTAAGATGAGCATAGAGCCAACCAGCTAGCTGCGCTCCAGCCGCATAGCCTAGAGTCCCCCAAACGCGAATTTTTCCAAAAGCATAGGGACTCTGGGTAGCAAACACCTCCATCATAGGAGCCGTCCCATTTAGACACAGTAAAACCAAACCATAAAAAATCGTCAACCAAAAGTAGTTAGGGGCCCAGATAAAGCCACCCACTCCTGCCATAAGGACGACCAAACTCAAAGTGGTGATTTTAACAATGCCAAATCGTTCATTGATATAACCAAATAAGGGCTGGGCAAGCATGGATAGGAAAAAGGCCGTTGATACCAAATTAGAGACCTGACTGGCTGAATACTGCCGGCCTATAAGATAGACAGAGATGAGAGTCGTAAAGAGAGCAGTCGACATGAAGTAAAACCAATATAAAAATAAATAAGCAGGATAGGAATTTCGAAATGCTTTCATAAGTTTCCTTTCAATTTTAAACATAAGAGGCAATGACAAAACCCAACTGGATTTCAGTTGAGTTTTGATCATTTATTTTTTGTAGCGATTCTGAGCCTTGAGCGCACGTTTTTTGCGATGGGCCCTTTCTACATACAGAATCATAGCAAGTATACCAATTGGAACCAGAATGACCAGACTTTCAAGCGGGAAGCGGATGGATTTCTTTGTAGATGGTGCCACAGTACTTTGGGTATCTGATTGATCCACTGCTCCTTCTTTTACTGGAAGTCCATCAGAAATCTTTTCTGATAGGGTCATCAAGCCTGAATCCGCCTCTACCTGTCCATCTTTGACAACTAGTTTTGGATCCTCTTCTCCCTTTTTCACCGTAGCATAGAACGGTTGATCTAGCGTGTAGGTCTTTCCATCAATAGTCTGCACACCCTTGTCCAATAACTTCTTATAACTATAATCTGCAAAAGCTTTTTCGATCAAGGCATTGCCAAATGGATGTCGATAGTATTCGCCATCCTGGTCAGACCAATCACCAACTCCCATTACTACGGAGATTATTCGTTGATCCCCCCGTTTAGCGGTTGCGATGTAGTTAAAGGCACCACGTGGACTCGAACCTGTCTTCAGACCATCTACTCCTTCAAGAGCATATCTAGCTCCTGGCAAGGAATAGTTATAGGTATCAAAGGTTTCCTCATAAGGAGTTCCTTGTTTAACAGTCACCTTAGCCTGATTGGTGTAGCTAAGGATGTCGGGATATTCTTTCACGAAATGATAGACGAGAATAGCTAAGTCTCTTGCAGTTGTCTGGTTGGCTGCATCATTTGGATAGTTATAACTGGTATATAAACCTTGGAAGGTTGAAATGGCCGCACCACTAGGATTGTTCCAAATGGTATTGGTCATCCCCAACTCCTTGGACTTTTCGTTCATCCGCTGAATAAAGGCATCAGCATCATGGTTAGAAAGGAGATTGGCCAACATAATCGTCGCCACATTGGAGGATGGAACAGCCGTCATGGTAATCAATTCAGAGACCGTATAGTCCACTCCTGCAACGATGTTATTGTTGGAAATCTCATAGATTTTTGACATAGATTGATCCGCAGCCGTTGCAGTGACAACCGTATCTTTGGTAATCTTCCCCTCTTTCATGGATTCGAAAAGCAGATACAGTGTCATGAGCTTACTCATACTTGCAGGATCCCGCACTTCATCAATATTGTCTCTCCACAAAACATCTCCGGTATTCGCATCGATGACGAGGGAAGACCTTGGTCGGTTATAGGCCTGCACATGATCAGTGGGATACATTTTTTGCGCCATATCCACTAGCTCATCCGCTGAGATCGACAAGGGCCGGAGCAAAAATAAGACGACAATTCCTAAAACGAGCAACTTCTTCTTCAAAATATATTTTCCTCAAATATAGAATTTTATCTTATTGTACCATACTTCAAGCTATAAAAAAACCTATCTTCCAGGATAATTCAGATAGGTCTCTCTATTTTAACTGCTTACAGTAGGCTCAAGGCTGCTTGGTCTGCAATAATCACGACATCTGGGTGTCCTTGAAGGGCACTCGCTGGTAAACTCTCTGTTTTTGGACCATTGACCATTCCTGCGATTGCTTGAGCCTTTGATTCTCCATAGGCAAAGAGAATAATGGACTTAGCGGCGAGAATGTTTGCAATCCCCATTGAAATGGCTTGAGTCGGAACATCTTCAATTTTTTCAAAGAAGCGAGAGTTGGCTTCAATCGTTGATTGATCCAAATGGACCAAATGCGTTTGGCTGTCAAATGGTGTACCTGGTTCGTTAAAACCAATGTGGCCATTGCGACCAATCCCTAGAATTTGCAGATCTACTGGATTTTGGGCCAAAATTTCATTGTAATGAGCTGTTTCTTCTTCTGCAGTATCTTCATTTCCTTTTGGAAGATAGCTAACTTTAAAAGGTTTCTCATTGAATAAATTTTCCTGCATAAAGTAACGATAGGATTGAGGATCTTCACCCGTCAAGCCGACATACTCATCCAAGTTGACACTGACCATGTCTGAAAAATCCAAGTCACTTTCTCGAATCAATTTATAAAATTCAAGTGGACTGCTTCCAGTCGCAAGCCCCAGAGTTTTCGCACCTTGTTCTAACTTTTCTTTTAACAGGTCAAAAGCAACCTGTCCTCCTGCAATTTGATTGGCTACTTCAATAACTTTCATGATGAAACCTCCACTTATTTCTTATATTCATTATATGGTATAGACCAATTTTTGTCAAGCGCTTTCTTCATGCTAGACAAGGAATTTTTCACTTCTCTCCGTCAAAATTCAGCTAGTCATTTCCTTTGTTTCACTCTTATTTCATGATATAATGGGGAAGGTTAAATGTAAGAAATAGAAGAATTTAGAAACAAGGAGAGACCATGAATACAAACGACTTTGATTTCCACCTCCCTGAGGAGTTAATTGCGCAAACTCCTCTAGAAAAGCGCGATGCCTCCAAACTACTGATCCTCAATCGCCAAACAGGTCAGATGGAAGACCAGCATTTTGATGCCATTATCAATGAGTTAGAACCAGGGGATGCTTTGGTGATGAACAATACCCGTGTCCTTCCTGCTCGTCTCCATGGGGTCAAACCAGATACAGGGGGACATGTGGAGCTTCTCCTCTTAAAAAATATCGAGGGCGATCAATGGGAGGTTCTTGCTAAACCTGCCAAACGTCTTAAAGAGGGAGGAATTGTCAGTTTTGGAGATGGACGTCTCCAAGCGACTCTCATCAAGAAATTGGAACACGGAGGCTGTATCGTAGAGTTTTCTTATCAAGGGATTTTCCTTGAAGTCCTGGAAAGCCTAGGAGAAATGCCTCTACCACCATACATCCATGAAAAATTAGAAGATCAGGAACGCTACCAGACGGTCTATGCCAAAGAAAATGGATCTGCCGCCGCTCCAACTGCTGGCCTCCATTTTACACCTGAGCTGTTACAAAAAATTGAAGACAAAGGTGTTCACTTGGTTTATCTAACCCTCCATGTCGGACTTGGTACCTTCCGTCCAGTATCCGTTGATGATGTAGACCAGCATGAGATGCACTCTGAGTTTTATCAACTTTCTGAAGAAGCTGCCCAAACTCTTCGACAAGTTAAAGCGAGCGGTCACCGCATCGTAGCCGTTGGGACCACTTCTATCCGAACTTTAGAAACAATTGGAAATAAGTTTAATGGAGAGGTACAAGCAGACTCTGGTTGGACCAATATCTTTATCAAACCAGGCTATCAGTGGCAAGTTGTCGACGCCTTTTCAACCAACTTCCACCTACCAAAATCAACCTTAGTCATGCTCGTTTCTGCCTTCGCAGGTCGGGAATTTACTCTAGAAGCTTATCAGCACGCTATTGACCAAGGCTATCGTTTCTTTAGCTTTGGAGACGCTATGTTTATTAAATAAGGAGATTCCTTTATGAATAAGATTGAAAGTCGCCACCGCCTCATCCGGTCCATTATTTCAGAGAAAAAGATTCGGACCCAGCAGGAATTACAAGACAGCTTAGAAGCTAACGGTATCATCGTGACCCAATCAACCCTCTCAAGAGATGTCAAATCCTTGAATCTGGTAAAAATTAATGAGGGGGATACCTCTTACTATGCCATCAATAGCATCGCACCATCCCGCTGGGAAAACCGACTGCGTTTTTATATGGAGGATGCCCTCGTCATGCTTCGTCCTGTCCAAAACCAAGTGGTGGTGAAAACTCTACCTGGACTGGCTCAGTCTTTCGGTGCTATCTTAGATGCCCTTGAATTACCACAAATTGTCGCAACCGTCTGCGGGGACGACGTCTGTCTCATCATCTGCGAAGACAATCAAGGAGCTTTGGATTGCTTTGAAAAATTGAAAGAATTCACTCCTCCTTTCTTCTTTAGCAAATAAAAAGTTTGGAAACCAAGTTTCCAAACTTTTAAAATGTAGACAAACTCCAAAAATAACGTTTGTCTACGTTCTGAGCAACAACTGAAATAGTTGTTGCTTTTTTATATTTTATTTAACCTGAGCTAGTATCGTAATTGGTCAAACCACCACAAATGGAATCTTCATCAACATCCTTTTCTATCCACCAACTTTTGGATATAAGATCTCTTCCCAAGATTTGCTTCCATGAGTTAGATAAGTCCAATATTCTCAATCCTTATCTGCTTCATTTTCTTTTACGAGATCGTTTTGTGAATCTTTTTCAGAGAGTTTTT
>ERZ773214.697-NODE-697-length-20980-cov-8.810466_pt1 | contig 20980 bp, 26 predicted proteins | sample MGYA00511238_ERZ773214 | MGnify/ENA primary metagenome ERZ773214 (study PRJEB29015, sample SAMEA2738157) | human oral metagenome | biome: human oral; feature: human-associated habitat; material: saliva | place: China | collected 2259 ... | reverse complement strand
TGGGATGGTCAAATAATGTAAAAGCACTTGAAATGGCGATAAGCACATTAAAAACGCCACAATTATAGACATCACCTTTGCTACTAAGAGGAGCATACAACAGAAAGCGAGGAACAGATGAACGGTTTTAAAAGCAAATTAGACTACTTACTAGACGAGTTAGAAAGGTGCTGTGCAAGTCAGCACTTTGAAATAGCAGATGATGTTAGAGCAAAGATACATAAGTTGATTGAGGATAAAATCAAGGAGAAATAACGATGAGATTAATAGATACAGATAAGCTGATAAAAGAAATTGTCAACACACCAACGAGATATGAAGATGATGGGATTGACGCAAGGTGCGGAATTGCACACAGACAAAGTGAAATTTTAGACATCATCGATAAACAGCCCATTGTGGCACAGTGGCATAAACTCACATTCAGACCATTAACCCTCGAAGAAAGAGAAATTTATCCTAGTGGGATAGAGCTTGTTGAAAACCTGCCTAGTTATGGTGAAGAGGTGCTTGTGACCGATGGAGTAGATATATGGATAGATACCTTTGATATGGACGATTGCTTATATTTATCAGGAGCAGATGACGAAATTGACGGGATTATAGCATGGATGGAACTACCATCATACAAGGGGGAGTAATGATACCTTATGACAGATTGATAAAATATTCGACCATTTTTCTTGAATTAGGAATAGATAATGTCGAAAAACTACTAGAACACACTGATTTTGACAAATTCAACAGAGCCATACTTGAAAAGCAGTTAGAAGAATATAAGCACGATTTAGAAGAGATTAGAAAAGAAAAGGGGTGAGGGTAATGGATTTATGTGTGTTTGGTATATTCTGTATAATTTCAGGAACATTATTAGGATTGTATGCTATTTATCGTATGGAAAGAGAATCGAGAAAAGATAAGGAGCGTTGGTAATGAAACTAAAAATAGAGTTAAAGCTAGAGGGTAACACAATGATTTCAGGAAGAGTGATGGAGCAAGATGAAAGTTTGAGGAATAATAATTCTAAACCGATTACTCTAATTCAAAACGATAAATTTAGAATCGTGTCGTCAACAATCCCACTTTTAGGTTGGGACGTGTTATTTGTCCGAGGAATGTCATATAACGATGATAATCGCGTTTTTCTTAAGAGTTTTGAAACCGTCGAAGAGGCAGAAAGAATTTATAGAACCATTATCGAACTTGTAAATGAGTTAAATGGTGAATTTGGTGGAGCCGTGGACGAGCTAGGAAACACATTATTTGCTAAATGCGATGCAATAGGAATAATACATCATCGAGAAGATAGGGGGTCAGATAAAGACCAGTCAGCAAAGGCTGATAAAGGCAAGTTAGAGTTATCCCTTGTTAATCCGGAACTTGTCAAGGCTGTAGCCGAGGTTAGGATGTACGGTACAGAGAAGTACGGAGATAGCGAGAATTGGCGAAAGGTAGAGCCGAAAAGGTATGTGGACGCACTTTACCGACACTTGCTAGCGTACATTGAGGGCAACGAGGTAGACGAGGAGAGTGGACTATCCCACCTATCGCATATGGCTTGCAACATCAGTTTTTTATTAGACAAGGAATATCTAAAAGAACATGAGGGGAAATAAACCTATGATAGATGATTACATAAACAAAAAAGTTAAAGTAACATTGACAGACAATACAGTACACGAGGGAATATTGGACAATCTTGTCATCATGGGAACTAAATGTTACTACTGTAAAAATGGGACAGATAATAAACGAGTGTTTACGCTAGAAAATATCAAGGAAATCAAGGAGAAGTAAATATGAACGAAATAGATGTAACAAAGGTAACGGCGATAGAGTATTTAGAGAAACTTATAGAAATTGTGAGCGAGGAAGCTTGTCGTGATTATATAGATTGTGAAGATTGCAAGTATCATAATATATCTTGTGTATCAACGGAGGAAATAGCGGATATAGGAGCAGAAAATCACATACGAAGCGTGATGATGTTTAACGCAAAGCTTAAGATTGATTGGTCAAAGGTCGAGGAAGACACTCTAATAGAGGTTAGCGATGACGGCAAAGGATGGTATAGGCGTTATTTTGCTAACTATAAAGACGGAAAAGTGTATGCGTTTATCAATGGCGGCACATCAAAAACCGTTAATAATGAAAATGCGTGGAACTATGCTAGGATTGCAGATGAGGATTAAATATGGGGAGAATATCAAAAGAGCAACGCAAGAAATATAACGGCTTTGAATGGGGAACCTGGAGCGACAAAGAAGTGGCGAAGATGTTCAGGCAGATGGGTTTCACCGAAGCGAAAATCAATCGACTAGAGGATAAAACCAACTTTGTTGACGGAGTGCCGTATTGTCATATTGAAACTAAAATTTGCGATAAATTAAGCCTTGAAAGACATCTAGGCAGGGCGATAGAGCACGGAATGGAAAGGCACGACTTATTCATTCCGTTAGTTTGCCAAAAGCAGTATAAGGATACAATGTGGAAAGCGATATTACCCCTAGAACATTTTATGGTTTTACTCATTCTAGCCGTTGGAAGTGAGCGACAGAAGTCTGATGTACTCAAAGCACTTAAAGACGGTGTAAGACCTGAGGTAGTGAGGAGGAAGTAATGCAGAACTACTATAAGTTTGATGTGAAAGCTTATTTGATGGACTACAAAAGGAACAAGGAAGAATACGAGAAGCTTTGCGAAGAATACAAGGATATCCTAACAAGTATGGGACTTGATTATTCAAAAGAAAGGGTGACAAGTAGCAATATCACTTCAGAGGTGGAAAACAAAGCCATACAGAGGGAAAGATTCGAGAAACGATTAAAGCCTTATAGGTGGTATTTTGAGGGGATAGCAAAGCTAATAGAGGGTTCAAGTGCAGATGAAAACTATATCTATGAACTATATATGCACAACATCCCCAACAAAACAAAAGCCGTTCAGAAATATTTCAACCTCAATTCTTCCAAAGCCCATAGGCTAAAAGAAGCGACACTTGACAGAGTGGAATATATTATCAAATAAAAGAAAAGCCTTGACTATTCAAGGCTTTTTTCTTGATGTATTAAATTAAGAGCTTGAGCATTTTTCCACCATCTTTTAGGAATCCCCACAGACCACTTTTTCTAGGCTCTAATTGAGCCTTTATATTCCGTGTTAGTATAGATATATTCATAGGCTTATAACAAGCCTAGCGAACCACTGACAACAGTTTAAAGGTTTTCGTGCCATCTTATAGGGCAATAAATAAAAACCTCTTAAAACGCAATTTTAGGCTTCGTGCTTGATTCTGAACTCTAACAAGTCAAGAACATAAGCAGGAGGAATATTGACCCCCAATTCCCAATTTTGCAAGGTCCTCAAAGGCACACCGTAAGCCTTGCTAAACTCTTGCTGTGTTATATTCCCCCTAAGAGCCTTTACTCTGTCAATAATTGTCGTATCAGGGAATAAGTTCGCCATCTTTTCAGGCGCCACAACCTCAATAATCTTCTTTGCTTCGTCAATCAACAGTGGTTTGATTTTTCCACCATCTTCAAGAAAAAATTCCCCTGTTCGCTTTCTATATAGCTTTGATTCATCGTATAAGCCTATATATACGGCTTTATTTGTATCGTACCTTTTGCCGTTGATAATCATTCAAACCTCCCAAAACAAACGATTAAGGGCGATTAATCGCCCTTATAACCTTATTCAATCCCATCAATAAAACCCAATTCTTCAACAATGTCTAGGCAAATTCGATGCCAATCGCTACAAACGACACCGTCCCAATCTTCAGGCTTTCCGTATGCTGTGCTATAATCACGGAATTCTAGACACTCGCCACCATCTGCGCTAGTAAATTGATGAGAGCCTAAACCCTCGTTATAACTATATGCGTAGCCGTTATCAAACAAAACTCTAGCCAATCTTTTAAAATCTTCATAAGTATACATATTTCAACCCTTTCTTTACTATAACATTATAATCTGTTTTGTGCAAGGAGGGGGGATTATCCCCCCTTTACTACCTTGTTACCTCTTCGATGAATTCTTCTACCAACTGATAAAGTGCATCCCTGCGTCTATCCCAATCGCCACGAATTGGTAAAGGCATATCGTCAAACCAATCCATAGTTTCTTTAGCTTTCTGCTCATACTTATGGCAGAGTTCACAGCTTGCCACGATGTCACCAAAAGGACGATAGCCCGTTACGATAGCAACATCTCCGAAGTCGTACACATCTGCGTTCCATCCGTACACGCCACTTGTATAAGCTGATGGGCTTATAAGATTCAGTAGGCTCTGAAGTTCGCAATAGCCAACTTTGATTACGTGATTATAAATTCTCTTTGTTTCTTTCATTGTCATCTTCTTCATTTTTACAACCTCTTTTCTTTATTTGATACATCTTTGCGTTACACCTGTTCGGTGCTTCGTTGTGCTTATAGTAACACCGACTCGGTGTACTGTCAACACTTTTTTTAAACTTTTTTTAAATATTTTTTCAAAACGGCTCAAAATGTGTGAATTTCAATGAAAAAATTCATCTTAAATGTTTAAAGTGTGGTATAATATACTTGTAAGTAATGGAGTTAGTCAGTTATTGCGTCCATGATTTCAACCTTTCTAAATTATATCTGTGTGGGGTAGGGCTTGCCGTAGTGGTGAGCCTTTCGCACATATAAAGAAAGGACCTAAAAGGGGTAAGGTATCGCAAAGGGCGAGCGATACATATAACGCTTCTACAAGTAACCACCTCACTATTCGAGGAACGGCGAACCTAGAAGCCTTTTTATTTAATAAAACAAACAGCCAAAGACGGCTAAAGAATCTAATGTAATGCTCTATATGAGCCGAAAGGGGGGAGAAGATGGCAAAGGCTAAGACAAGAGCACAAGCAAATAAAGAATTGAACACCGTCAAGCAAGCTGAGACCTCCCTAGCAACACAAAAGACTATAAATAAAGTAAAAGTATCAACGATATATGACGGCTACTATATAAGACCTAATCTAGCCGTAGGGATGATAACGGCTATAGATGATTGGGTAGGCATAGACGAGCAAGGAAACAGAGTATACTTAGCAGAAGCAGACACAAACAAGGTTATAAAGGCAAATAAAGCAGATATATATATCAAATCACCTGAGCATCTAACGGCATTATATATAGAGTTTTTAAAGCATATAAGAGACAACGAATACAGTATATATCCGACAAAAGTTAATCTATCCGACTTCATCGGAATAAGTTACTCATCACTCTGTAGATACTTGAATCAGTTTAAAGATGAATTTAAACCGCTATATGATGGAATATTAAGCGATATACTAACAGAAGGAGTTATCAAAGGGGCTTACGATAGGCAAATGACTATGTTTTGTTTAAAAAATTGGTGTGGTTGGGCAGATAATACACGAGTTGAAACTGCTACAAAGCAAGAACCAATCACTAAAGACAAAGCCGATAAGATACTTAAAGAGTATATTTCTACCCTAGATAGTGCAGAATAATGTATAAATGATATACTAACGATATACATTTTATACAAACCTTATGCATTAGTAACGATATTTACGATAGTTATATACAAAGAATATGCAAAGATGAATAAAGAATGACAGTTTGAATCAGTGAATACTATTAGAACCTTTGTATATTTAATGAATAAGACCATATAAGCAGTAAATGAAATCGTTGAAATTTCAACATTTGTTTTTAACTATTCCGTAAATCATAGTTTACAGAATAGATATATTTACCATTATATGGAAGTACCCTATACCCTCAGCAGAGTAAAAAGGATATAGAGAACCTCAAAAGAGATAAAGGATAGAGGAGAAATAACAAGGTTGGAGAATGGAGAATCAAACCACTATCCCCAATCAGAGCCACTCGTTCTTATAGTACGTATATAGTACCCCTCACCCTCATATCACCTTTTCACAATACATTGCACCCAATTCATACCCACTAGGTTAATATGCCGATGGGTATTTTTTATTATAAAATTTTGGAGAAGTTATGGCAGATAGTAGAGAGATAGTAAAAGCCTTAATACAACACGACTATAAAAGCTATGTTGCCCTAACTAATATGGGGTGGAAACATAGTAGGTTTCACGATTACCTTTGTGATACTGTTCAAGAGTTTACTGAAAGAGAGACCGATAAGGCTTATGAGATAATGATAATAAGCACACCACCTCAGCACGGAAAGAGTATGACTATAACGGAGACCTTGCCTAGTTGGTACCTACTAAAACATCCGACTAGAAAAGTAATAGAGGTAAGTTATAGCGAAGACTTTGCTCAGAAGTTCGGCTTAAAGAATAAGAGCAAGATTGAAGAGTTCGGAGAGATATTCGGAACAGGACTAAGTAAGGATAAAAATACGGCCAATGAGTTTTGGATGGCAGGTAATAATGGACAGATGATAAGCAGAGGTGTTACAGGTGGTGTAACAGGAAACCCTGCTAATTTGTTCATCATAGATGACCCTATAAAGACTCAGCAAGAAGCTGATTCAGAGACGACTAGGGAACACCTTTGGGATGAATGGAACTCATCGTATAAGTCGAGACTTGCACCTAATGCTAAGGTCATAGTGATAATGACTAGATGGCACGAGGACGATTTGGCAGGTCGAATGATAGAAAATGAGCCTAATGTTACGGTAGTTAATCTTCCGTGTGAAGCTGAAGAGGATGATGTTTTAGGTCGTAAGGTTGGTGAAGCACTTTGTCCTGAGATAGGAAAAGGCGATAAGTGGCTAGCCGATTTTAAGAAAGGATATTTAAGTAAGTCTGGCTCTAGGACCTGGAACGCACTTTTTCAAGGTAGACCTGTAAGTGCTCAAGGAAACCTCCTGCAGAGGGAATGGTGGAAGTATTATGATACTTTGCCTGAACTCAATACTTTGATAATGAGTGTTGACGCTGCGTTTAAGGACGGCAAGGATAATGACTTTGTAGCGATACAGATATGGGGAAAGAAAGATTCTGAGTTTTACCTAGTAGACGCAGTTAAAAAACATTTAGATATGCCTAAGACTGTAAAGGAGATTCTGAGACTAAAGGGAATGTATCCTACGGTAGATAGAATCTTAATAGAGGATAAAGCCAATGGTACATCGGTTATCCAAGTGTTAAGAAGACAGATACACGGAATCGTGCCTATCACCCCACAAGGGGGCAAAGTTTCGAGAGTAAATGCCGTTAGTGGAGCGATAGAAAGTGGGAATGTTTATCTTCCGAAGAAGAAGCCTTTCACGGAAGACTTTGTAAACGAGTGTTCAGCATTTCCTAACGGCAAGCACGATGACCAAGTAGACGCTATGAGCCAAGCCTTAAATCGTTTGATTTATTGGAAGAACGGAAAACCTAGTGCTCCTGCTAGTGATAATAAGCTAATACAGTTTAACTTAGCGAAAAAGAGTGCTTCTAGTGCGATAGGGAAAGGAGAATCAATAAATGTCATATAACCTTATTTATGGTGCACTTTTAATAGTGTGCTTTTTTATTGGTGTATCGGTAGGAGTTCAGATTCGCCCTGAGAGGTCGAAAATTGAGCCTATACCGACGAAGATAGCGAAGACACTAGGATATAAGACTAAAGCCGAAAGAACATCTGAGAGGGAAAGAGCAAGGCTAGAACAGTTACTTCAAGACATTGATACATACGGAGAGGACTTTTAATGAATTGTGAAAAGATATGGCAGATGTACGAAAAGAATAAACAGTACCTGCAGACCACAAACTTAGTAAAGAATACTGAGCGAAATTGGAACTTTTATGGCGACAATCAGTGGGTCGGAGTTAAGACTAAGGAAGAACTTCCTATGCTTAATATCATCAAGCCGACAATCAAGTACAAAGTATCTACTGTTTGTCAGCACGCTATGACGGCAAAATTCACCGATATGGGCGACGATAGCACTAATCAGCATATATACGATACCCTCAATAGGAAATTTGCTCAATCGTGGGAAAAGGCAAAGATGAATAGTGCTTTGTGGAAGTGCATTAAGGCTTCTGCGATTCAAGGCGATTCATATCTCTATTGGGGTACAGATTCGACCTTAGATACACCTCAGTTAATAGATAATACAAATATCTTGTTTGGCAATGAGAACACGACAAACATTCAGGAACAGCCTTACATAATGATTATGGAAAGGCTTCCACTAGAGACAGTTAAAAGAATTGCCTTAGAGAATAAGGTTCCTAAGGAAGAGATAGATAAGATTCAGACAGATGCAGAAAGGGAGAATCAGATTGCTAACCAGGAAGAAGTAAGTGATAAAGTTACTTGCGTTATCTACCTATCAAAGGATAAGGACGATGTAATCACTGTTACGAGGGCGACAAAAGAAAGTCTTATTGAACCTACGAGAAGAATTACATCATCCGTAGACGGAAAAGAATTTGCAGGGTTAACTCTATATCCTATACAGAACTTTGTATGGGAGCCTAGACCTAATAATGCTAGAGGAGTTAGCGAAGTAGCTTCAATGATTCCTAATCAGATTGAGTTAAATAAAACCTTAGCTAGACGAGCAGTTACAGTTAAGATTTCTGCTTTCCCTAGAATAGCTTATGACGCTGACGCAGTGGAAAACCCTGATGATTTAAACAAGGTTGGCGCTGCGATTGGAGTAAGGGGAAATGCTCAGCAGTCTATCAATCAGATGATAGGCTATATAAGTGCAGCGAACATTTCTAGCGATGCAGATAAGCTGTTTGCTGACCTAATCACGCAGACAAGGGAACTTGCAGGAGCAGGTGATTTTGCCGTGGGTAACATCGACCCTCAGAGGTCAAGTGGAAGTGCTATTATCGCAATAAGAGACCAAGCACAGATTCCGCTCAATGAGCAGATAAACACTTTCCAACAGACAGTAGAGGATATCGCCCTTATGTGGTTTGATATGTGGCTAGTATATGATATTGATAGCTTCACCACTAAGGATGAGCACGGAAACGAGATTAAGATATCTGCAGATGAACTTTTGGACTTTAAGCCGTCGGTAAAAGTTGATGTTTCACAAGATAATCAGTGGACAAAGTTTGCTCAGCAACAGGCTTGCGATGCCTTGCTTGCTCAAGGACAGATAACATTCGATGAGTACGCAGAATTGATTCCTGATGGAGGAGCAATCAGTAAGGGTAAACTGCTTAACCTTATATCCAAAAGAAGCTCAGAAGCGAAAATAGAGCCTCAAACTTTAGAGGATAACGCAGAAAATGCACTGATAGAAGATATTCCTATCGAAAATCACGAAATGATGGCAGAACACGAAGAAATGCCAACAGAAAACACTGAATTAAGAGAAGCGCAATAGGGCGCTTCTTTTTAATTATACAAAAAGGAGTTAAAAACAATGCCAGATTTTGAAACGAATGTAGGCGCAGAAGTGTTGGAGCCCGCCGACCCAACAATTGATTCAGAAGATGTAGGCGCAGAAGAACAGGAAGTCGCCGAACCTGTGGTTGATAATGCAGAAGCTGAACATCAGAAAACAAATTCCGATTCGGCATTTGCAGAAATGAGGAGAGAACTTGAAGCACTAAGAAACTCTAACGCAGAGTACGAAAGAGCATTATCAAATTTCTTTCCTGAAGCAGAGGATAAAGCACTTGCAGCAGAAGCATTTTATCAGAACCGAGATTATGACGAGTTAGTAGCTGAGAGAGAAGAAGCGAATGTCATTGACGGACTGAAAAGCGAAAACGAGCAGTTAAGGCAGGCAGTGCTTGAACACGAAGCTGAAAAACTAATGGTAGACGGACTCAAGGAAGTACAAGCAATAGACCCTACTGTAAAGAGCCTAGAGGACTTGGGAGAATCGTTCGCAAGCTATATCGCTAGTGGGCTTACCACAAAGCAAGCGTTTTTTGCGTGCAAGGCAGAAAAGCAGGCAACGACAATTGCTCCTGCAAAGCCAACAGGCAAAGTAGAGAGTACGGCTAGTGCACCTAAGGAGTTTTTCACTCAAGAGGAAGTCGAAGCCATGACAAAAGAAGAAGTTAAACAAAATTATGAGACCATTCGTAAATCAATGACGAGATGGTAGAAAAGGAGTAAAAAATGGCTTATAAGAAGTTTGTACCTGAGATTTGGTCAGAGCAGTACAACAGAGAACTTGAAAAGGCACTTGTATTCGCAGAGGACTGTAACAGACAGTACGAGGGCGAAGTTAAGCAGGCAGGTGACACAGTAAGAATTTTAGGAGTAGGCAAGCCTACAATCACTACTACAACAACGGCAACGGATATTACACTTGCCAATGCTGAGAATGTGACAGACACATCAATTTCAATGAAGATTGACCAGGTCGCATACTACAATTTCAAGGTAGGCGATATCGACAAGGCACAGGCAGTCGCAAACGGTCCAATGGACGCTCTTATGTCTGAGAGTGCTTATGGTGTAGCTGATGAAATGGATAAGTACATCGCAAAGCTTGCTGCTGATACAAGGGCAGACAAGCTAGATACAACATCTACACAGGTGACAAAGGCTAACATCCTCAGCTATGTTGACAAGGGTCTAAAGAAGCTATACGAGCAGAATGTATCAAACAATAGCAAAATCACCCTTACTGTTCCACCGTGGTTCTATATGCTAATGAAGCAGGCTTATGTAGACCTTGACCAGAACAACTCAACAATGATTGAGAACGGCAAGGTGGGTAGATACGGAAATGTTATCGTAAAGATGAGCAACAATGTTTATAAAACAGGCACTGATTCACTCATCATGCTCAGAACAGACAAGGCTATTGCATTTGCAAACCCTCTAACTCATGTTGAGCCATACAGACCTGACAATTCGTTCTCTGACGCTGTTAAGGGATTTGTTCTATATGGTGGAACAATCGCAAGACCTAAAGAAATGGTTGTACTCAACTGTAAGGAGTAGTTTAACGGAGGGGCGATTGCCCCTCTTTATTTTGTTTGAGGTGAAATATGACTATAAAAGAACTAAAAAGCAATATCAAGACACTAGGTTTTGAGGAAGATTCAACGATGGACTTATACTCAGAAATAGTGTTAAATGCGATAAATCGAAGTATAGATTGGGTTTATCGAACAGTCGTTGAGCCGTATAAGAACTATTTTGAGGATGTTGTCGAAGTCGATGTGTATGAGCCTAGCCTTATAACATCAGATACGAGCGAAATGGAAGAAATCGACTTGCCTGAAATGGTATGTGGGATTGTTCCGTTAATGTCAGCGTATTTCATATGGCTAGATGACGACGAGCGAAAAGCGACAATGTATTGGAACAACGCAGACGACCTGAAAACGCAGTTATTGTCAGCGATAATCAAGCCTAGAAAATGTAAGTTTATAGGTGGTTTGGAGATTTAAGATGGGAAAGCTAACAGTATCAAGTAAGCCTAGACTTTCTACGGCTAAATATTCAGGGTTACGAGGGATAGACTTTTCTCATTCTCCGAAAGAAGTTAATCGCAGACATTCCCCTGATATGCTCAATATGATAAGTGATGATGGGGGAAACCCTAGAAAGCGTAAGGGATGGCGATATATGAAGTCATACGAGGGCGAGCGAATCCTGGATATGATAGAGGTAGACAGCTTGCTCTATGTTGCGACAAATAAGAATGTCTATGTGGAGAAGTGGAAGCGTAACGGCTTTAATATCCTAGAGAATGTAAAAACTCTTTATGGTGGTTCGACTTGTGACTTTAACTCAATCAAGCTATTTGCGTTTGATGGTAAATGTTATGCTTGTGGTTTTGGACACATAGATGCAAGCACTTTGACACCTAGTAAGTATGGATTGTTTACTCTTAGTGGATTGTTTGATGGGTTATACCCACAAGGGTATTTCTTTTGCGAAGTGGATAAAATCATAGAGGACTTTATCATCGGTGCAGGTTACCCTAATCACGAAGCTAGAATCAAGATGAACTCAAAGACTGTTCCTGATGTTGCCATATCTAAAAACCTAGATGGTACAGGTGGAAAGAATATAGGAGCTGGAGTAAACCTTTTAGCCCCTTATAGACGAGTAACTTATTTGGGCGATGATAAGACAACAGAATTGAGGTTGCTCCCTAAAAAGGAAAACGAGGAATCAGACGGACTGTTTAAAAGGTACTTGATTATAAATGTTGAATATCTTGATACGGATGGTGCGTGGAAGAAAGCCGAGTATACCACTACTAAGAATGCAACAAAGACACAAGGTTATCTAGCTAACGGAATGTTGGGAGATACTTTCCTTGAATCTCCGATAGTCAAGATTAAGGCTTACAAACCACCTGTAACAGGACAAGATAATATCCGTGTTACTTATGTATCTTTCAGCGATGAAAAAGGACGCGTTGACGACAACGGACAGTGGATAAGCGATAAAAACGGCTATTACAAGGGTTTTTATAACGAGAACTATGCTTTGCTATGCCGTGATGGTAAAATCCGTAATTATGGCTATGCTAACAACGATAGACTGTTCGGAGTATCAGGCAAGAACAAGGTTTACTTTTCAGCAGTTAGCGACGCAACCTATATTCCTGATAATAGCTTCATCAATGTTGCTAACGCAGATTCAATCGTTAATCTCCATAGGTACGAGGACAACCTTGTCGTCGTTACAGGAAACACTCAGAACGAATCATCAGTATATTTCATAAGTGGAGCGAAGCTACAAGATGGCAAAGAAACATTCATATTGCGTTCGTCTTCCGTAACAACAGGGGCAGTAGCACCTAATACCTTTGCCACATTGATAGATGACCCTATGTTCCTATCATCAACAGGCTTGTACGGGATATCCAATCACTATATGAGTACTCAGCTAGCGATAAGAAATCGCAGTGTATTTGTCAATAAGGTGCTATGCAAGGAGAAAAACCTAGATAGGGCGATTGCCGTTGCGTGGAACTCTTACTACATCTTAGCTTTGCCTAGTGGTAAGTGCTATGTATTCGATGGCAGGCAGACGACTAGAGACGATAAGAACAGAACAAACTTTGCGTATGAAACCTATGTGTTCGACAATATCCCTGTAAATGTATTTTGCGTAAGCAATGATATGCTCTTATTCGGCAGTGGAGACAACATTTGTTGTTTTTCTACTGACTATGAAAATGATGGAGCATACAGAGACGGAGCAAAGCAAGGATATGGAGTTTTGTACGATGGTGAACCAGTCAAGGCTCATTGGACTACATCTGTTGACTATGACGGCAACGAAACAGTATATAAGACCCTGCAGAAGCGAGGGAATGTTTTGTTGCTAGATGTTGCTGATTCCGAAGTCAAGATTTACTTTATCGTAGATGGCAAGGGGAAACAGTTAATAATGACAACAAGTTCAGAGCAAACCGATATTCATATCAAGAAGAAAGAAAAGAAATATAGGCACTTACAGATAAGGCTAGAGAGCGAAGACGCAATGCCTTTCAGTATCATCAGCCTAACTAAGACCTACTCAGTAGGCAATTTTTCGAAGTAGGAGGTATTTATGGCACTAGCAGGAAACCCATATGCAACCCTAAAGGAAGCATATTTACAGAGCATACAGAAAGCAAAAGACGCAGACACTGCGTTGCTTGAACAAAAGCACAATCAGGAAGTCGAAAAAGCAAATAAGAACTATGAAGCTTCAGCTAGAGACGCTTATGTAAATTATCAAAAGAATAGCCTTGAACTACCTGAGCACTTGTCGGCACAAGGAATCACAGGTGGAGCAAGCGAGACGGCAAAGGTTAATTTGCAGACGGCTTATGCAGACGCACTAGCTAAAGGTAATTCAGCAAGAGAGGGAGCACTAACAGACCTCAACAATGCTTATATGAATTCCCTTAAGTCACTTGCTAATCAGTATTTGAAACAGCAGAGTGACGCAATAGCAGACTATGACGCAAAGATTGCGGCTTGGGATGAAGCAAAGCAAGCAGAAATTGAAGCACAACAGGCAGCTGCTGCTAGAAGTTACGGATATGGAGGTTACGGACGCAGTTATGGTGGTGGACGCAGTTATGGTGGGGGAAGTGCAAGCGACTATTCCGACTATGCAGATGAATCACCTATGTATGTTGAGGACCCTACACCTAGAATGGTAAACGCAGCGGAAGCAGTGACCAATCTGTTTAAGCAGAAAAAGACCCCTGATTCGTTCCTAATCGCAAGAGGTCATCCTGAAGCAAGAAAGGAGTCACTCACGCAAACGAAAAAGGTAGTACCAACATATCCTAGTGGAGCAATCTCGATGAACTATGTAAACAGAGGGTATCAGTCGTTTGCTCCATCGAAACCGTCACCTAAGAAGAAAAAAGGTAAGAGGTAGTCAAAATGGCTAAAAGGCTAAATGTAATAAGTGTAGCAGACCAAAGAAAAGCTAGGGAAGAAAGTAACGCGAGACTAGATGAAGCATATAAGAAGCAAGTCAAGATGAATGATACTGCAGGTGGTCGTTTTATGCTTGGTGCGACAGAGGGATTGGGACACGGAATGATTCCTGTCAATTACAAACTAGATTCCGTGAAAGATTCGTCTAGGGACACATGGTCTTTTAAGTTAGGAGATGTGTCAGGTCAAGGACTTGCCTTTTTGCTTGGAGGAGCACTTCTCAAGGGTATTGGAGCAACAGGGGCAATCACTAACGCACTTACGAAAAGTGGAGCAGGACAAGCACTCACTAAAAAGCTAGCGACAAATAAATTCATCCAAAATGGAGCGAGAAAAAGTCTAGGAAAACTAGGAATGGTGGCGACTGATAAGGCAGTAAATAGCCTTGCTACAAAGACGGCAGAGGGTGTTACAAAGCAGTTAGCAAAGGAAATCGCAGTCGATACACCTTTAGGCTTCTATAACTCACAAGGCTCAATTTTGAGCGATGGTTACAAGTTTGGTAGTAAGGACTATTGGAAGCAAGTAGGCTTGAATACGGCACTCGATGTAGGGCTTGGCTCAGCTTCGGACCTTGCACCTGCGTTTCTAAGAGGGCTAAGGACACCTAAGACTACACCACATTTACCTACAGCGATGATTGACCCTAAGGCAGTTAATGTCGGTGGAGTGGATAGGGTTATTACAAAGGCAGTAAGGAATAAGCCTGCAACAGTAACAAACCCTGAAGCACTAGCCGACGCAATCAAGCTAGAGCGAGCAAAGTTGCCTAAGGCGATAGAAACAGTTGATGTGATTCACACGGATATTCCAAAGCGAGTAGATGTTCCATTAAACACTATTGAAGCACCAAAGCTAAAGAGTGTTGACGCACCTATTCTGAAAAATGTTGAAACACCAAAGCTGAAAAACATTTCTGAATCAGTTAGCACACCGATAAGGAATATTGAGCCTATTGGAGTAGTTAATAGGACAGAACAACATCTTGGAACTTTTGGTACTAAGGAATCAAAAGGACTAATGACAGTGCGTTCTAACGCAAGCGAGGGAACTCAGACAGCTATTGATAATAGGCATGCAACCACGATGGACTTTATGTCCGATACAACACGCAATCAAGACGCTCTAAAACAAGCTACAGCCGAGATTGGTGATGATATTGATGGAACGCTCAATCACTTCAAAATGTCCGTGGAAACAGGGCAAACAAACAGTGACACGATGGTTCGAGGAGTGGCGCTCTTTAACAAGCTAGAGGAACTAGGCAGACACGAAGAAGCAGCACTTGTCTCTGGCGAGGTTGTCTCACTAGCGAGCGAATATGCTAGAGGACTACAAACGATGAGATGGTTCAATCAAATATCCCCTGAGGGCAGAGTGGTTGCCGTAAAGCGAAATGTCGATAGGCTTAATAAACAATTTGCAAATACTTTGAGCAAAAAGGGAATTACAGTTAGTGTTCCTGATGAATTATTTAATAGACTGAGAAAAGCAAGTGGAGCAAAGGAAATCGCCGAGGTTAAGAACGAGATAGGTAAGACAATGTGGAATCAGATTCCACCTACATTAACCGATGAACTCAGCGCTTGGAGATACCTTTCAATGCTAAGCAGTCCTAGAACGCATGTACGAAACCTCATCGGTAACTGTATCTTTACACCTTTAAGAATGGTAAGAGATAAGGTCGAAGCTACATTACAGAGCAATCTAGTTAAGCAAGCAGATAGGACAAAGGCTTTCCACGTGGGAAGAACAGGCGAAGATGGAGCATTAAGGGCACTAGCAAGCAAGGCTTATGACGAGGACCGATACATCATTGAGGGAATGGAAAAGTATAGGGAGGTTCACAGACACCCTGATGCCATTCAGTCGAAACTTAAGGTTGTTGATAAGCTGTCTAAGTGGAACGCACACGCATTAAACCTAGAGGACTTATGGTTCAGTAAGCCTGCATATATTAATAGCTTTGCAGGATTCCTAAAGGCTAAAGGCTATAAGGCTAGCAATGTTCCTGAGGATATTTTCAAGCAAGCTAAAGAGTACGCAATGAACGAAAGCTTGGAATCAACATTCCGTAATGCTAATGTGTTATCTGACTTTGTTATGAAGATGAAAAGATATGCGAATGTACCAATAAGCGATATCCCACAAGATGTCGCAGGTGGCAGAGTGCTGAACAAGGCAAGCAGTATGTTTGTTGACGCAGTATTCCCATTTGTAAAGACGCCTAGCAATGTACTAATGCAAGCGACAAAGTTTTCGCCTATTGGACTAATGCGAGGTGTAAAGCAGATGGTAAAGTCTGAGAACCCTGCTCAGTTTATAAAGGGGCTTAATAACCTAACCTCAGGAATGACAGGTACAGGAATAATGGCTCTAGGCTACTATATGGGAACTGAGGGCTTGGCAACAGGAAAGATTGATTCTTCATCTGAGGGGAAATTCCGAAAGATGATGGGCGAGCAGTCATACTCAGTCAACATAGGTGGCAGAGATTTTAACTTTACGATGGATTGGGCAGCGCCTGCGTGTATTCCATTTTTTATTGGAGTGGAACTAGCAAACGGCAAAGAGGGCGACGGAACATTTGGACGAGTTTTAGATGCATTCACTCAGATGTCCGACCCTGTATTCTCTATGTCAATGCTACAAGGTGTAGGACAAGCTTTTGAATCGTCTAGGGGAAATCAAGAGATTAACCCTATATACAGAATCATAGGTAATTCAAGCGAGAGTTACTTGTCGCAGTATATACCTACACTGTTTGGGCAGATTGCAAGAATAACGGCTTCCGAGGACCTTGATGTAACACCAACGGCAAAGAGTGCGACAGAAAGAGAGATTCAGAACTTCCTGTTCCGTATGGCTAGCAAGATACCAGGTCTTAATGAAATGGTATTGCAACCTAAGGTAGATGCATTCGGCAAGACAGACAGAAAGGAAAGCCTTTCAGATTATGCTTTATCAGTGGCACAGAATATGCTATTGCCTGGAAGCCTAAAGGCACGCAGAAACGATTCAACGACAGATGAACTTGAAGCCTTAATGCGTTCCGTTGATGGAACAAACGCAAGCAAGTTATTGCCAGACAAGAAACCTGACTTCGATATTAAATTCGGCAAAGATGAAATGCGAATGTCTGTGGAGGAGTTGGCTTCATATAGAAAGGCTAGAGGAGCAGAGGTTCAAAACGGCTTGCAGAATCTGTTCAACAGTAGCGAGTATAGAAGAATGTCCGATGATGACAAAGTAAAGGCTATAAGCGATGTATATCGCAAAGCTGAGCGAAGCGCAAAAGATGAGTTTTTGCTTGGCAGAGGATATAGCAAAGGCGATATAGAGTTTTCAAAGCTTAATAAGACAGTACAGTTAAAGTACAATCCTAGTGTTCAGACAAAGGAAAGCTTTGTGCTTGCGTATAATTCGCAGAAAGACCATAAGTCTAAGATGGCGAAAACGATGTCGGCTGTTCAGTCAGGGGTTAGTTTTAGAGACATTAACGGTGTAATGACAGTAGATAAGAACACATACGGCAAGGCAGTATATGCGACTAGGGTAGGACTTACAACAAGTGACCTAGAAGCAGTTAAAGGCAGTGCCGACTATGACGGAAACGGAAGTCTTAAAAAGGCAGAGCTCATATCGTATCTTAACAACAGTCAGTATACAAGGGAGCAGAAAAGGGTTCTCTTCGATATGCTATCTGCACGCAGTACAAAGTACAATCCTTATAGATAGGGGGATATATGAAAGAGTTTAATTTTAATGTAAAAGATAGAACACTTACCTTAAATGGGGGTGGTAAGTTTATAGGGCATAACGGCGATTATATCGCCGTTTTTTCTTTCGACGATGAATGGAACGGCAAGTCCAAAATCGCGCGATTTAAGAAAGATAAGTTTTACCGTGATGTCGCTATCAATGACGACAAGTGCTTGATTCCGTCGGATATGCTCAAGAAAGGCAGAATCAAAATCGGAGTATACACCGATGAAATGAAGTCAGAGCCTTTGATGGTAGAGGTCGTTGAAAGTATCTTTGATGGGAAGTCTCAAAGTGCGTCAGCGAGCAAAGATAGCACACTAGGAACAGTCGTACTCAGGTTAATGGACAAGGTGGACGGCTTGTCACCAATTCCTGATTCAGTTTTAACTACGCTATTAGACTAAGGGGGATATATGCAGTATTTAGACAAAAACGGACTAATAAAGTTATGGGAAAAAATCAAAGAAAAGTTCGAGACTAAGGCTAGTGCAGAACAGACAAAAACGAGGGTTTCTTCTGCAGAGGGTACTGTCAATCAGCTATCAAACAGTGTTAGAAGTGTACAGATAGCCGTTACGGAACTGAAAAACGCAAAGCAACCAAAACTATATATCGCATATTCTAGTTCTAGCAACGGAACAGGAATGACACTCACACCTAGAGCAGATTCAAGTTATATAGGGTTTTGCACATCAACAGACGATAACGCACCCATGAATCCTAATAGCTATAAATGGTCGCTATTCAAAGGACAAGGGGGCAGTGGTGGTTCATCCGTCTATACTTGGGTCGCTTATGCGAGCGATAATGGTGGAACGGACTTCTCACACACCTACAACGGAAATGTCCACTATTGGATAGGGCTAGGGTTAAACAAGCCGTCGCTAACGGCTTCGAACAATTACCACGATTATGAATGGTTTGGTATCACAGACTCTAACGCAACGACGAAAATCAATCAGCTAGAGGGTAGCCTTTCGTCACTAAGTACTACGATACAGTCAGTGCAGACAAATACAGAATCAATGCTAACCGATATTTACGGACAAGTAGAGCACTTGCCTGAAAGGATTGATGAGCTCAAAGGCAGGCTTGATGTCGTAAAGGACTATATCATTGAGCAAGGCGAGATTGACGGATGGCAGTACACTAAATGGGCTAAAGGCACTCTTGAAATGCTTATGTCAAAGGAGATTGACTCAGGGGGATGGACTGATGGTATGTGGAATAATATGCTCTTTAGCCGAAAAGTGTTTAGCTATCCATTGACAATCAAGCCTGTAAAAACACCTGTTGTTGTTGCTTCGGTACAAATTGGTACAGGGTATTCTCTAGGAGCACAGACTACTCATATTAAGTCAGGCAATCAGTTTACAGGCATACAGATAACCTCTGCAGGAAGTCAAGGAGCAAGCACGGCTGAAGTTAAAAACTTACAGATATATGTTATCGGCAAGTGGAAATAGGAGGGCGTATGGGAGAACTCACAAGGGAAGAGTGGCTAGAACGCAAGAATGCTATTGACATCAAGATACAGTGCCATGATGACGAAATCAAAAGATTGAACACTCGATTGATAATTGTTGAGGATATGACAAAAGAGATACAGAAAATCAACACTAACATCGAGCTTATGATACAAAAAATGGATATGCACCACAAGGAACTAGAAGAGCAACAAGAAAAGATGGAGCGACTAGAACAACTTCCTGCTACTAGGTGGAACTCGTTAGTTAGTATGATTCTTGCTGCAATCGTCGGTGGTGTAATCACTTATTTTTTTAAAAGAATTTAGTTAGTTTAGGGCGATTTAATCGCCCTTTTGATTTGAAAGGAGATACATTATGAATCTATTGGAAACAGTCGAGTTAATGAACAGTAAGGACTTTAAAGAGCGTTTTAAGGCTGAATATTACCAAACAAAAGAACGCTATCTCAAGTTACATAAACTTGTAGTAAAAATCGACGCTGGCACATCTGAATTTACTCCGTCTTGTCCTATTGATTTACTTAAAAAGCAAAAGACCGCAATGGGAGAATACCTCTATTGTTTAGAGGTAAGAGCCGAGATAGAGAATATTGAGCTAAATTAGTTTTTATTGTTTCAAGACAAGGAGGTATATCATGAATCTTGATTTTGTAACAAACCTTTATATCCCACTAGTTATCGCAGTGTGCTTAGTAGTAGGCTATCTGATGAAGAAATTCCTACCAACCGACAACAAGTACATCCCACTCACAGTCACAGTGCTAGGAGCGATACTAGGTTGTATTGACGCTCACGCAATCACACTTGTGGCGATTGCAAGCGGGATGATTAGTGGACTTGCGTCTACTGGATTGCATCAGATATTTAAGCAGATATTGAAATTAGAAAATGAATCAAAAGACAAGGAGTAGGCGATGGCATATCAATTTATAGAGGACTTTGACAGTCCTAACTACGGCAAATACTATGTTGGTGAAACTAATCAGAACCACCCTGAATACATCTGCATTCATTGGTGGGGAGCCTACGGACTGTCCTTTATGGGCGTCGTTAATTGGCTATGTAATCCTAAGAGTGGCTCATCGGCTCACCTAGTCGCAGAAGCTGGTAGAGTGGCTTGTATCGTTAGTTATGGCAATGTTGCGTGGCACACTGGAGTGATGGAAGAAAACGCAAGGTCAATCGGCATTGAGTGTCGCCCTGAGTGCAGACCAGAAGATTTTGAGACAGTGGCAGAACTTATCGCTGATATATGGCGATTCTACGGTCGTAAATTGCCACTTAGAGGGCATAAAGATATCAAGCCTACAGCTTGCCCTGGAGTATGGTATGACCGACTAGACGAACTCTATCGCA
>ERZ773214.692-NODE-692-length-21053-cov-6.343033_pt1 | contig 21053 bp, 19 predicted proteins | sample MGYA00511238_ERZ773214 | MGnify/ENA primary metagenome ERZ773214 (study PRJEB29015, sample SAMEA2738157) | human oral metagenome | biome: human oral; feature: human-associated habitat; material: saliva | place: China | collected 2259 ... | reverse complement strand
GAAATTTTTTTATTATTTTTATGCTCTTATTATAAAAAACTTATTATTAATTCAAACATAAAAAAAGCTAGGAAAGAATCCTAACTTTTGATATATAATTTAACTTTATTTATTTGTAGCTCCTTTACTTTGCAACATTTTTCCCATTTTTTCCGTATAATGTACGCTTCCATCTGAAAGTATCCAAAAGGCTTCCGCTCCTTCTACTTTTTCTAAAAGTTTTTTACCTTCTTCAACATCCATTAAAAACAAACTTGTTGATAGAAAATCCGCAAGACCGGAATCATTACACAAAACTGTTACACTCTTAATTTTATCTTTAGGATAACCTGTTTTTGGATCAATAATATGATTATATGCTTTATCTCCTACAAAATAAAATCTTTGATAATCTCCACTGGTTACTGCACAAGTTTCATTTGAAAAAATGACTTCTTTAATATCAACTTTATCAGAATCGAACTTAGGGTCTTGAATTCCGATTCCCCATTTATTTTTATCTTTTTCTAAAGGACTTCCTATAGCTTTTACATTTCCACCTGCTGAAATTATTGCAGATTTTAAACCCATTGACTTTAACTTATTCATAACTTTTTCTACTGAATAGCCTTTTGCAATAGCTCCAACATCAAGTTTCATATCCTTATCCTTAAGAAAAACCGTACTATTTTTCTTATCAATTACAATATTGTCAATATTAGTATGTTTTAATCCCTCTTTTATTTTATTATCATCTGGAAGTTTTCCCTTAAGATCAACAGCTGCATCCTTTTCAGCCTTCCAAAGAGAAGTTACGCTTCCTATTGCAATATTATTTTTATCAGAGAGTTTTTTATAACTCTCAATAGAAAATTCCAAAAGTTCTATAATTTCTTTATCAACCTTAACAGGTTCTTTTCCCGCATTATCATTTATAGTTTTTATATTATTTTCATTAGCATTTTCAAAAGAATTGTAAAGATTGTGATATCTTTTCATATCTTCCTCCAATACTTTATAGTATTTATTAAATTCCTCTTCATTTTCACAATAAGCAGTAAAAACTACATCTGTATCAAAAACTCCAAAAAAAGATTTTGAAAATTTCTTAAAGCTTGCACTTTCATTCTCTTTTTTTGTTTCAACATTTTCTTCTTTCTTTGAACAAGCAACAAAAATTAAGCAAGATAATAGCAAAAAAATAATACTTCTATTAAATTTCTTCATATTTATATATTTCTCCACCTTATACTAATTTCTTTTATGACTTAAATACCAAATAGGATAAATACTTGAAAATCCATCATAAACATAGTTAATTTTTTCTATCTTATCATTAATGACTTCATCATCTAAATCTTTGTTTTCAACAAAAAATTCATATAAATTTTCAATTATAGTATATACTCCCAATAGTTTAAAAAATATTCTTGGTACATTATTGTTAAAGTAGCCATCAACTATTCCAGTTAATAAACTAGCATTATTATCATAATCTAAATTTAAATTTCTAAACTCAAAATAAGCATCTGACCTTAAAATTTTATATTCTTCTATTATTTGAAATTTACCATCTTTAGAAACTCTAATATCATCAAGTCCATTAATACCTATAATAGTAGTACAAATTCTATCATTTAAACAATATCTATTTCTCTCTAAAAAATCAAAAAGAACATAGTCTAAATTTCCTCTATATTTACCAAGTCCATATCTATGAAGAAATTTATTTATTCTATAATTATAATGTTTATTCCATCTTCCACAATCGCAACCTTGAAATCTTTTATGGTATTCAAAAATAAATTTCCCAATTTTAAATCCCATAGAATATGCTTCTTCATCAGATAAATTATGTTTTTTATCAACAATATATGGAATAATTCTATAACAAAACTTATCATTTAAAACTCCAATATCCGAATAAGTAATATTAGAGAATTCATTAGAAAAATCATTTAAACACTCAAAAATTTTACTTATCTTTGAAAATTTACCATATGGAAATAAACTCAAAATAAACTTTTCATCATCATTTTCTAAAATAAATTGTTTTTCACTTATTTTATTTACTTTTAATTTTTTATTCTTCACAAATTCTATATTTTTTACCAATTCAAGCATATTTTCCCTCTATGTACTAAACTCCAACAGATCTTAAAAGTGCTTCATTAACTTTTTTCATAAAGAACTCATCTGTATATCCAACCTTTTCTCTCAGCCTCTTTTTATCTATTGTTCTTATTTGTTCTAACAATACAACAGAATTTTTCGGAAGACCAAATTCTGCTGAAACTTCAACGTGAGTTGGAAGCTTAACTTTATTCATCTGAGAAGTAATAGCAGCAATAATAACTGTTGGGCTATATTTATTTCCTACATCATTTTGAACAACTAGGACTGGCCTCACTCCACCTTGTTCAGAGCCGACAACCGGGCTTAAATCAGCATAAAAAATATCTCCTCTTTTTACCTTCATATCTTATTTCTTTTAGTAAACTAAAAGTACTCCCTCTTAATTAGTCTTATTTTAATATTATATATTTTTAAGGAAAATAAATCAATACTTAATAATTATTATCGAAATATTTTTAGAAATACAGAATAATTGTATTAAATTATACATATTTATTATATTAAGTTATTTTTTTACAATAAAAAAAGTGGATATAAATCCACTTTAATTTCAAATTTAATTTGAAGTAATTCCTACTTTAATTCAATAGTAGCTCCTACTTCTTCTAATTTAGCTTTCATTTGTTCAGCTTCTTCTTTAGAAACTCCTTCTTTGATAGCTTTTGGAGCGTTATCAACGATGTCTTTAGCTTCTTTTAAGCCTAATCCGCTTAAATCTTTAACTGCTTTAACAACTTTCATTTTTTCTGCTCCAACTGATGCTAAAATAACATCAAATTCTGATTTTTCTTCAACAGCTGCAGCTGCTTCTCCACCAGCTACTGCTCCAACTACTACAGGTGCAGATGCAGAAACTCCAAATTTTTCTTCTGCTGCTTTAACTAATTCATTTAATTCAAGAACTGATAATTTTTCAATTGCTTCTAATATTTGTTCGAAATCCATAATATACCTCCTAAAATTTTACGCAACCATTAAGCTGCTTCTTCTTCTTTTTTCTTTCTTAGTGCATCTAACATATACACAAAATTTGATACTGGAGCCTTTAGGCTGCCAAGTAATTTTGCAATAAGTACTTCTCTTGAAGGAATGTTTGCAACAGCCTTAACGCCGTTAGTGTCTAAAATCTTTCCTTCTAATATACCTGCTTTAATAACCAACTTTTCATTTGACTTTGCAAATTCATTAGTAATTCTAGCTGCTGCTGTTAAATCTTCTCCTGAAAACGCAACGGCACTTGGTCCTTCTAAATATTGATTGAAATCTTCAAAACCTAATTCTTTAAAGGCTAATTTCATCATAGTATTTTTATAAACCTTATATTGAACACCAGCTTCTCTATATTTTTTTCTTAAGTCAGTTACTTGTTCAACAGTTAAGCCTCTATAGTCAACTAAAACTAAAGATCCGGAATTTTCAATCTTTTCTCTAATTTCTGATATAACAGCTTGTTTTTGTTCTAAAACAAAATCTTTCATCGTTTCACCTCCATTAAAGGCTACATATAAAAAAATCTCTACCAAGAGTAGAGAAAAAATACATAATAAAGTATTTCCACCTATGTAGGATTTTTAAACAATCGTCCCTACGGTCTTGGGTAGCCTATAAAATTAACATATATATTATATCATATTTCAAAAATAATGCAATACTTTTTTTAAAAAAATTTTAATATATCTTTTATCTTATTTTTATGGTAGAATATATACATTATTAATTAGTTTAAGGTGAGTTATGTTAAAATATATTTATGTGTTATTAATTTCAATGGTACCTATTATTGAACTTAGAGGTGCAATTCCATACTCTCAAGCAATGGGACTTCCAATTCTAAATTCATACATAGTTGCTATTTTAGGGAATTTAATTCCTGTGCCATTTGTTTACTTTCTTGCAAAGAAGTTTCTCCACTGGGGAGAAGATAAAAGATTTATTGGAAAATTTTGTAAAAAAATCTTATTAAAAGGACATAAAGCAGGAGAAAAAATTTTAAAAAAATCTGGAAAAAGCGGAATTTTAATTGCTCTTGCAATTTTTATTGGAATCCCATTTCCTGGAACTGGTGCATATACCGGTATGTTAGCTGCAAGTATTTTAGATATAGATTTTAAAACAAGTATTTTTTCTGCAATTTTAGGATTAATTCTTTCAGGAATAATTATGGCAACTATTAGTTTTCATGTTTTTTAAAAAGGACAACAACGTTGTCCTTTTCTATTGCAAAAAATTTAATTTTTAGTTATTATATAAGTAAGATATTTATATCTAATTTAACTATGGAGGTAATATATGGAATTTAAAATTGGCAATTCTGGATTAGTTAAAGTACTTTATTTTTTTGAAGGAAATGACATTTTAGGAATTAGTAAAGAGTTAAAAGAATATGTTAATGAAAACAAATTATTCAATGGTAAAAGAGGAGAAATTTTTTCTAATCTAGGACCAAATACTGAAAATATAATTTTATTAGGATTAGGAAAAGAATCTGAAGTTTCTCTTGAAAATATTAGAAGAGCTTTCCTTTCACTAGGTAAATGTTTAAAAGATAATAAGGTAAAGTCTTGCAATATAGAAATCAAAAATTTTGATGGACTTTGTTACAAATTAACTGCTGAAGCAATAATCGAAGGTATTATAAATGTTACTTACAATTTTGACAATTTCTTAAAAGATAAAAAAGACGCTTATGACTGCGAAGTATTCTTTGAAGTTCTAGAAAACAAATTAGATCATGTTGAAGATGGAATCAAAGAAATCAACGCACTAATGGAAGCTGTATTTATGTGTAGAGATCTTGTAAACAGACCTGCAAATGATATTTATCCAGAAACATTAGCAAACTTTGCTAAAGAAGAACTTGAAAAGGTTGGAGTTGAAGTTGAAGTTTTAGAAAAGAAACAAATTGAATCTTTAAAAATGGAAGCTTTCCTTTCTGTTGCTAGAGGTAGTGATTTACCACCTAAATTTATTATTATGAAACACTTACCAAACAAAGATGAAAAACCAATTGTATTAGTTGGCAAAGGTCTAACTTATGATTCTGGTGGTTATGCAATAAAACCTGCAACTGGAATGGTTGATATGAAAACTGATATGGGCGGTAGTGCAGCAGTTATTTCAACAATGTATGCAGTTGGTAAAATGAATGTTCAAAGAAATGTAATTGCTCTTGTAGCATCTTGCGAAAACATGATAAATGGTAGCGCGTATAGAAATGGAGATATAATTTCTTCTATGAAAGGTTCAACTATTGAAGTAATAAATACTGATGCTGAAGGAAGATTAACATTAGCAGATGCTCTTTATTATGGAGCATCAAAATTAAATCCTGAATGTATAGTTGATGTAGCAACTTTAACAGGTGCTTGTATTTATGCATTAGGTTCAAGAGTAATTGGTGCTGTAAGTAATAATGATGAAGTATATGCAAAAATTCAAGAATCGGCAGATTTCATGGGAGAATACTTATGGAGATTCCCTGTTTTTGAAGAACATAGAGAAAGTGTAAAAGGAAAAATTGCAGACTTATTAAATTCTACTGGTCCAGGATCAGGTGGAGCAATAACTGCTGGTGTATTCTTAGAACACTTTGTTGAAAATACTCCATGGGTTCATCTAGATATAGCAGGTCCTTCATATTCTAGTTCAGCTTGGGGAACAAATCCTGAAGGCGCAAGTGGAACTCCAGTAAAAACACTTTACAATTTTGTAAAAAAATATAATAAAAAATAATTGTAATAATTAAAAATGGTATGCCAATTAAAGCATACCATTTTTTTAAAATTTATATCTTTTTAATCTTAAACTGTTTAAAACAACACTTACTGAACTAAAACTCATGGTAAATCCAGCTAACATTGGATTTAAATAGCCAAATGCCGCAAATGGAATTGCAATAACATTGTAGAAAAATGCCCAGAATAAATTTTGCTTTATAACTTTTAAAGTTTGTTCACTAATATTAATTGAATTCAAAAGTGTACTTAGATTTCCATTCATCAAAGTAATATCTGAAGTTTCCATAGCTATATCAGTTCCAGTTCCCATTGCAAAACTAATATCTGCACTTGCAAGAGCTGGTGCATCATTAATTCCATCTCCTACCATTGCAACAACTTTTCCTTGTTTTTGCAATTCAACAACTTTTTGTGATTTTTCATTCGGCATTACTTCATACAGAACATTATTAATACCTAGTTTATTAGCAACTTTTCTAGCTACAACTTCACTATCACCAGTAATCATAAATACATCAATATTCTTTTCTTTTAATTTGTTGATTATTTCATAAGCATTATGTGAAATTTCATCTTCTAATACTACATAACCAGCAAATTTATTTCCTATTGAAATAAAGATAGTCAACAATTCATTTTCTATATTTATTTCTAATTGTCCTATTTTTTCTTCAATGTATTTTCTCTTACCTATAAATACTTCTTCACCATTATAAGTAGCTTGAATACCCATTCCTGCAATAACTTTTAAATCTGAAACATCTAATTCTTTAACATTTTTTTCGTTACAATAACTTACTATTGATTTTGCTATTGGATGATCAGTATTTTTTTCTAGAGAACATATTACACTTAGAAATTCATCTTCTGATAAATTAGTATTATTTTTTATTTCAACAACTTTTAACTTTCCAGTAGTTAGTGTTCCAGTCTTATCAAAAATAATACTATCCATTTTGTGAATTTTTTCTAAAACTTCCCCACTCTTGATTAAAATCCCATTTTGTGCAGCAACTCCAGTTCCAGCCATGATTGCGGTTGGTGTTGCTAGACCAAGCGAACAAGGACAAGCTATAACCATTACTGCGCAACTATTTAATAAACTTGTTGTAAAATCTTTTGTAATAATGTATGTTACAACAAGTGTAACAAATGAAGATAAGATTACACCAGGTACAAAATAACTTGAAATTTTATCGGCAAGTCTTTGTACAGGAGCTTTTTTTGTTTGTGCATTTTGGACTAAATCAAGAATTTTAGATAACACAGAATTTTCAACAGTACTCTTTACTTCAACTTTTAAAACACCTTCTATATTATTAGTTGCTCCAATTACTGAATCTCCAACACCTTTTTCTACAGGAACGGATTCACCAGTAATCATAGCTTGATTTACAGAGCTACTTCCATATACTATAATCCCATCAACAGGTATTTTTTCATAAGGTTTAACTAAAACAATATCTCCAATTTTTACATCTTCAATATTCTTTTTTACTTCTCTATTGTCTTCAATTACAATTGCGTAATCTGCTTTTAAGTCCATCAATTTCATAATGGCTCCAAAAGTATTTGACTTTGCATTTGTTTCAAAATATTTACCTAGTAAAATTAAAGTTATAATCATTGCTGAACTATCAAAATAAACATCTACACTACCGATTAAAACATTATATACTGAATAAAAATAAGCCATTGAAGTACCAAAAGCAATTAATACATCCATATTAGTACTTTTGTTTTTTAAATTTTTGTAAGCACTTATATAATATCTTTTCCCTACATAAAATTGAACAACACTTGCAAATGCCCATTGAACATAACCATTAAGCATAAACTTATGCATATTGAACATATGGAAAAACATTGAAAACATAAGCGGAACACTAAATACTAAAGATATAATTAAATCTTTTCTTAAATTTTTAATTTCATCTTCATAAATATTTTGTTTTTCTGCTTTTTCTTTTTTAACAGAAATTCTATATTTTTCTAAAACAGAATTTATTTCTTCAACTGAAACTACATCTTTTAAATATTCAATTTTTAAAATATTATCTTCATCTTTAACAAGAACTGTATCTTTTTCTTTAAGTTCAGAAACTATTTTCTCTAAATCTTCTGCTTTAATACTGCTCTTTTCTATAATTAGTTCATCTCTTTTTGGGTTATATCCAAGTCTTTTTATAACCCCAATTAGACCCTCAACCTTTGCATCATCTGCAACTGAAATTGTAACAGTTTTACTCATAAGATTTACTGATACATCTTCTACAACATTTAACTTTGCAAGACCTTTTTCAACTTTCATTGCACACGCTTGACAAGACATTCCATCTACAAAAATATTAATTTTTTTGCTCATTCAAATCGCCCCCTAACGACATTTTTGAAATTAAAAGTTCTAATAACAAATCAATATCTCTATTTTTACTTTTTAAATCTGCTTCTACTGAATAAGCAAGATCTACAAAATAGAATAGAGATTTCAAAGAAAAATTATCACAAACAGAATATAATTTTTTACATTCATAATTTGAAATTTTTAATTCTTTTGAGATAAAATCAATATGCTTTTGTTTTTGTTTCAAAACTTTCACTCCCAAAAGATTTCTTATGTATCTAACAATCATATAAAATATAGAAAAGGAGTCCTCTCCAGACTTCTTTAATTCAACTAAAACTTTAATTGAATTTTTATAATCTTTTTTAGAAACTGTGTCTAATAATTTAAAAATGCTATTTTCAAATTTATCTACTAAAATTTCATCAACATCTTTAAAATCTAGAATATCTTTAGAAAAAGAGTTAAGAAGTTTATTAACTTCATTTTCTACATCATAGAGATTCTTTTCTCTACTACTATCTAAATACCCAATTCTATCAATTATATACTTCAAAACATTATTTTTTATTTCAATATTTTTTTGAACAAATCTCTTTTTAATAAATTTAAAAAGTTCATTTTCATTAAATCTAATAAGCTCAATATTATGTCCTAAAATAGAAATTTGTTTGTAAAATTTACCACGAAAAGCCAAGCTTCCCTTCATTGAAAATAGAAGAACTGTAGTATTTGGTATCTTATCTATATAATCATACATCTCTTCAAAAAAGTTTTTGTATGTAGAAATTCCATTTTTCGATAGATTCACATCATTTACTATTATAAGTCTTTTATTGCTAAAAAAAGGAGCTGTTTCACAATCCATTTTTAGTTTTTGTAAATCAACTTTAGAAAAATCGTACTCAATATAATTCATATCAAAAAAATCTTTTGATACTACTTTCTCTTTAAACAAATCTACAAATCTATCTATTAAAAATATTTCTTCACCACTTAATACATATATACCATTAAGCTCTCCATTTTCAAGCAATTTCATAGCTTGTATGTAATTCATAGTTCCTCCTTAATAAAACATAAATCTATTAATAAATCATTTCTTGTTATAAATAAAACAACAAATGCCAATAAGTAAATAATACAATTAAAAATATCCATAAAATAGAAATCTAAAAATACTAATAAATTATCATCAATATCTCTAAATCCAATAATTTTTTCTTCAAACCTATTTATTCTCAATATTATATTTCCCTGTAAGTCTGTTCTATAAACAGTACTTCCTACAGATTTTATTCTATCAAGCGCATCTTTATGCGGATGATTATATCTATTTTTATAACCACAGGAAATAATAGAAGTTTTTGGACTTGAAGCTAATAAAAAATCCTTAGTACTAGAATTTTTACTACCATGATGTGCTACCTTTAAATAATCACAATCTATATCATTTTTTACAAGTTGATTTTCAGTAAAAGCTCCAATATCTCCAGTAAAAAGAATTTTCTTACCATTTGTAGTTACTCTAACTAATATACATCTTTCATTTTCCTCTAGAGCATCCTTACCTTTAATTATTTCCAAATCTATATCTTTTGAATTTATAATTAAATTAGTTTCTACATTATAAATATTTTTAGCTTTAACTTCTCCATATTTTTTTAAGAAATCTTCATATCCGTTTTTTCTAAAAAATAAGTTTTTAATCTCCACTTCTTTAGATAAATTACTTAAATTTTTACAATGGTCTGCATCTAAATGTGAAATAAATACAAAATCAAGTTTCTTCACTCCACTTTTTTGTAAATATGGAATCAATACAGATTTGCCATTATCCACTTTACCAAAAGTAATTCCTCCTGTATCTATAAGAACAGTGCTTTGATTTCCTCTTATTAAGCAAGCATCACCTTGACCGATGTCTATAAAATTTATCACTACTTCATTTTTATAAATATAATAAATATTCGTAAAAGTAAAAACTAGCATAATTGATATAATAAAAAATTTAAATCCGTCTAGTGTTAGATACTTTATATCTCGTCTTTTAAAATAAATTAGTATTAACAAATATGTAAAAACCAAAAATACAAAATTATAATTATAAAAAGTAAAATTAACACTAATTTCTTTTAAAAATCCAACATTTAATCTTATTAAATTTAAAAAATTATTTACAAAAAACCCAAGTAATAATGAAAGTTTTAGACTTATAATCCCAAAAATTAATATAAAAAAAGATATTACTATACATATCACAAAAATTGGTGTTAGTACTAAATTACTAATAAATAACATTAATGAGATTTTACCAAAAACATAAAGTATAATCGGTAAAATTGCAATTAATACTGATATGGTAAGTTTAAAAGACTTGCTAACCAATCCATCTCTATTTTTTGAAAAATAAGGTAAAATTTTTATAATTCCAAAAACTGAAAATGCACTTAAATATAAACCTATATCAAAAATCATATATGGATTTATCAATAAAATAATAAAAATAGTCAATAATAAATCATTTAATTTATCTTTAACTTTACCATAAAGAGATGAAAAAATAGATATAAATAAAAATATTTCAGCTCTTAAAACACTTGCGGGATTACCTATTAAACAGGCATATAAAAATATAAAAAGTAATGCTACTATTTCTCTAAAAATTCTTCTTATTGGTAAAATAACTAAAATTCTAGTCAATATTAAATAAATAATCCCAATATGTAAACCACTTACGGCTAAAATATGAGAAAGTCCTACCTCTCTAATATCATTTTCAAAATCTGTATCATAACTATTAGCTAGAAAAATCCTCTTCATTATATTAGAATTTTCGGAAGATAAAGTTTTATCAAATATATTCTCTACATACAAATTAAAATAGCTTTTTAGACTTTTATGTTCTCCAATAACTTTTACTTCATCAGAAAAAATATCTGAAAAGATATTTTTCTTTAAATTATATCTTTTATAATTAAAAAGTCTTGGATTCCCATTAGATCTTATTTCTTTAAGTTTTCCGTTTACTCTTAGTATATCTCCAATTTTTAGTTCGATATTATTTGTAAAAAGTAAAATTTTCTCATTTTTTTCAATTTTATTTATAGTTTTTAATTTGACTTCATATTTGTATCCATCGCCATCAGAACGAATTGTAGAACTTAGTACTTCTCCTGTTAAAGTAATTTTTTTGTCAAAAAACTCACTTAAATCACTATTTTTTTCAGAACGAAAACTAACTAAAAATCCTATCGAAAACATCAAAAAAAATAATTTTAATCTGTTGAATTTAAAAATATGCAAAATTATTCCAATAAAAACAACAATCAAAAAAATATATATTTTTGTAAAATGTTCAATTTTTAAAAAATAACAAAATAAAATTCCACATATTAAGGAAATTAGATAAAAAATTATATTTCTTTTCATACTTCCTCCAAATACAAAGGCATTAAACTATTTATAAAAATATTATATCATATTTCAAATCAAAAAAGCAGTAATATATAATTACTACTTTTTTGATTTTTTATTAGTCTCCAATGTATTTAATATAAACTTGACAAGGATTCCATTCATCCCATAGAGTTGGAAAACACTCCAATTCCTTATATCCAACAGATTTATAGAAATTATTTGTTATATCATATTCCTTATAATGTCCACTCTGAACTGTTTTGACCTGAGTATAAGTATAACCAAGTTTTTTTGCCAATTCTTCATAAGCATAATTTAGTTTTGTTCCTATTCCCATTCTATGATAGTTTTTCTTGATTCCCATAACAAAAATATCTGCACAATCTCTACTTGTAGAATTCAACACCACAAAACCTACTGCATCATTATCCAGAAAACATGCGATAAATGGTTTATCTTTTGAATCTCTAATATATTCTTCTGTACTCTCTGGCATTCCAAACCATTCAGGAAGATCATTTAGTATGTCTCTTGATATACTTTCCTTCAAATTGGTATCAAATATTTCTTTAATAATAAATTCTTTCAAATTATAATCTCCTTTAAATTTACTATTTTATATTTTTTGTAACATATAATAAATGATTTGTTGCTCCTAAAAGTTCTTTATTTTTACAATGATTAAAATGCCATTGCAAATAATTTTCATAAGCTACATAACTCATTTTTTCAATTTTTTCAGATAATAATTCAGAAAAGCCATCAGATGCAATTATACTTTTTATCTTTAGTCCTGATTCCTCTACTAAACTCTTACTCTCATCAATAGTAAAAAATATAAAAGGTCTGTTCCATACCCTCTGTGTTTCTTTATTATATGCACCTTTTTCAAAATAATTAAAATTATAATATGTTTCCGTAATAGGTACCATATCATGATTTATAAACGCTATAAAAATATGTCCTCCATTTTTACAAACTCTAATTGCATCATTTAATGTTTTCATTTGATGCTCTTTATTGGATAAATGATATAGGGGTCCAAATAAAAGAACAATATCAAAATAATCATCAGGCAATATTTCAAGCTCTAAGGAATTTAATTGTTTTGTTATAACATTATTAAAATTGTAATTTTTTAAATTTTCATTTAATTTTAAAAAATTATTTTCAGCGGGCTCAAAAGCATATATTTCAGAAACTTTATCAGCATAATTTATAGTATAAACTCCAGTACCGGCTCCTATATCAAGCATCTTAGTATTAGGATTTATAACTTTATCTATCTCTCTTATTGTAGTAAATTTTTCCACCATTCCGAACTTACTTTTCAATCTTGAATCTTCATCAAAAAATTTATATAACATCTGATTTCTTTTTAAATCATCGTCTATATTCATAACTTCATCAAAACTTAAATCCTTACTCATAAAAAACCTCCTGATAAATTTTAAATAGTATAACATATTATAATTTTAAAAACAATTTTATTATAAGAATCCAATCCTTTTACGATACTTCATATCCAGTGATTTTTTGGAAAACTTATTATTTCACAATAAAAAAAGAGCATAAGCTCTTTAATCAAAATATTTTATATTTCCACTAGCTGATTTTTTAAGTCTATTCATTATTGAAAATCCGAGTCCATCTTCATTACAACCCTCTACAATTATCAAATCAACATTTTTACTATCAAATATTCTAAGACCTTTAAATAATATTTTTGACATCTCTTTTAAATCAGAAACTGAACCTAGTGATAATATATTTTCATTTTCTACATCTAAACTAGTTTCGTCAAACTTAAATATTCCAATTTTCAAGTCTTTATTTTCTCTTAATATTTTTTCAATTTCTTTTGATGATTTTATTCTATCTATAGTTGAAATTACAATTACCTCTGCTTTAGGTGCATAATGTTTATACTTTTGTCCCGGTGATTTTGGAATTGTATTTTCTGAAACAATTGCATCATCAATTAAGATTTCATCCTCATATTTTAGAAAATCTTCTCTTGTATATAATCCTGGCCTTAAAATTGTATACGGTTTTTTTGTCAAATCCAAAACTGTTGATTCTATTCCAATATTACAAAGCCCACCATCTAAAATTACAGAAATTTTCCCATTCATATCAGTAAAAACATCTTCCGCAGTTGTTGGTGATGGCTTACCTGAAATATTTGCAGACGGTGCAGCTATTGGAACTCCACACTCTTTTATAAAGTCTATAGCAATCTCATGCTTAGGCATTCTTATTGCAACTGTATCAAGACCACAACTAACAGTTTCAGGAATAATATCTTTCTTTTTCATAACAACAGTTAATGGTCCTGGCCAAAAATAATTTAAAAATTCTTTTATATCATCATTTAATTCACAAACCAATTCATCCATCATTTCATAATCTGAAATATGTAAAATTAATGGATTGTCTTGAGGCCTATTCTTTGCCTTAAATATTTTTGAAACTGCAATATCTGATAGTCCATTTGCACCCAAACCATATACAGTTTCAGTTGGGATTGCAACAATTTCATCATTTAATATTAATTTTGCAGATTTTTCAATATTTTCTTTTGTCGGTTTTAATATTTCAGTCATAAATTATTTTTCAATTCCCAAAGATTTTTTTGCTAAATGGTCAGCAAGGTCATTGTATTTTTCATTTGAATGAGCCTTAACCTTTACAAATAAAATCTCTATTTCCTTTCTAAACTCTTTTATCTTATCTCTATATCCTATTGTTAGAGGCAAATTACACTTCCACTCACCATTTGCCCAAGATGAAATACCTTGATAATCATAAAAAATAGTTATTCTTCTCTTTTTAAGTTTAATAGCCTCACTTATAGCTCTAATTGCTCCAAATAGCTCTCCTGTTACATTCCTACTTTTTGCAACCTCAGGATCTTCTCCTTTTCCAAAAAGTTCTATAACTTCATCTTTTAATATAAGAACAACACCATAGCCATATTCTAAAGAATCTTTTTTATAAGAACCGTCAACATAGGCTATGATTTCATCCTCTTCTATTTCATCAATATCTAAAATTTTTGTTTCATTTTTTTCATTTCCATTTTCCAAAAACTCTTTAGCTTCTTCAAATGATGGAAATGATTTGTAAATAGCTCCTGAAAAGCCAGCAACTTGTTTCTTGCAGTCATCCCAGTTATTAAATATACCTACAGATTTACCAACCTTGACTGCATAATACTTTTTAGCCAAAAACAAATCCCCCTATTTCTTTTTCCAAGTTGTTGATGAAAACAACACTAAAATTGGGAATATTTCAAGTCTTCCCGCAAGCATTGCAAAAGATAAGACAATTTTATTAAAATCAGTAAGACTTGCAAAGCTTCCAGTTGGTCCAACAACTCCCAGTCCTGGACCTATATTATTAAATGTTGCCATTACCGCTGAAAAAGCAGTTAAAAAGTCTGGAGCAGTAAATGATATTAGAATTGTAAAAATGATTATTAAGAACATATAAATTACAAAATAACTCTTTACCTCTTCTAAAACATCATTTCCTACTAGTTTATTATCAATCTTAACACTTGAAATTCTTTTTGGATTAATAGCCTTTCTAAATTGTAAAATTGAAGACTTAACCAAAATTATAAATCTTGAAATTTTCAAGCCCCCAGCAGTTGAACCTGCACAAGCACCTGTAAACATCAAAAATAGTAATATTGCATGAGAAAAAGTTGGCCATTTTCCAAAGTCCACCGTTGCGTAACCGGTAGTAGAAATTATTGAAGAAACAGTAAAGAATATATCCTTAACAGCTGTTAAATAAGAAGTGTAATTTTCTCTTATGTTAAAGAATATTAGTACAACACTTCCAAATACTATTAATAAATACCATCTTAATTCTTCACTCTTTAGACCTTCTCTAGCTTTTCCTATTAGTATTACATAGAACAAGTTGAAATTTATCCCAAAAATAATCATAGCTATTGCTAAAATCATCTCAACTGTAGGACTATTATAATACGCTATTGAATTAGCTTTAATTCCAAAACCACCTGTTCCAGCCGCTCCAAAAGCATGAACAAATGAATCAAAGATAGGATGTCCTACTAATATCAATACTATTATTAAAATTGCAGTCATTGCAAAATAAATTTTATATAAAAGTCTTGCTGTATAACTCATTTTAGCAACTATCTTACCAAAAATTGGTCCTGGTACTTCTGCTTTCATTATATGTGAATTTCTATTTGAACGCGGTAAAATTGCAAGTGCAAAAACTAAAATTCCCATACCACCAATTAAATGTGTAAAACTTCTCCAGAAAAGCATTGAATGAGTAAGTGCCTCAACATCTGGTATTATACTTGCTCCAGTAGTTGTAAATCCACTTGAAGTTTCAAAAAATGCATCTATAAAGCTTGGAATTGAACCTGAAAATACGAAAGGCAAGGCTCCAAAAGCTGATAATAATATCCAAGAAATAGAAACTATTATAAAGCCTTCTTTTTCGTAAAACTCTCCATTTGAATCAGATTTATATCCTAAAACAAATCCACTTAATAGTAGCAAAAATATTGTTGCTAAAAAGCTTAAAATATTTATCGAATCTTCTTTATATATCCGAGAAACTATTATAGGTAAAAGTAAAAAACCTGCCTCGATATATAAAATTTTACTTAAAATATATCTTATAATTTTATTATTCATAATCCACCTATACTAAGATACTATCTATATTTTGTATCACACTAGCCTTTGAAATAACTATTACAGTATCTCCAACTAATATAGAATCTTCTCCAGTTGGGAAAATTAAACTATTATCTCTAATTATATAAGCAACAAGTACATTTTCTTTTATATCTAAATCTTTTAAAGGTGTTCCTATTGCCTTTGATGTTTTATTTACTTTTATTTCTACTGCTTCAACATTGTTTGATAATCTGTGTAAAGTTTCTATATTAGAACCTTCACTATTTATAATTGATCTTACAACACTAATAATAATGTCTGAAACCAATCTTTTAGGTGTAACAAATGTGAAATTTTCTTTTGGAGGAATTATATTTAAAAGTGAAATTCTACTAACTTTTGCTATTGATTTTTTTACATTTAATTTTTCAGCAAACATTCCTAACATAATATTTTCTTCATCAATACCAGTTAATGCAACACAAGCATCATAGTTCTTTAATCCTTCTTCATCTATGACATCTGAATCAGAACCATCTGCACATATAACTTTAACTTTTGAAGGGAATTTTTCACTAAATGAAGTAGCTATATCTCTATTAACTTCTACTAACTTAACTTTTATATTTTCCTTAATTAAATTGGAAATTAAGTAATAAGAAATTCTACTACCTCCTATAATAAAGACAGATTCTATTTTTTTATCTCCAACTTTTAATAAATTATAGAATTTATAAACGTACTCATCTATCCCTGTGAAATGAACTCTATCTCCTTCTCTGATTACAAACTCTCCAGATGGAATAAAAATTTCACCATGTCTTTCTACGATTCCTATTAATACTTTTATATTAAATTTTTGTTGTAGTTCCTTTATTTTAACATCTTTTAAAGGATTATTTTCTCCAACAGTGATTCCAATAAGTTTTACTCTACCATCAACAAAAGTTTCAACTGAATGTGCTGATGGATACTTTAATCCTCTTGAAATTTCTCTAGCAGCAACAAATTCAGGATTGATAACTAAGTCAATGCCCAAAGCATCCTTAACGAAATCATATTTTGCATAATATTCAGGATTTCTAACACGTGCAATAGTATATTTTGCTCCCATATTTTTTGCAAAAATACAAGATATAATATTAACTTCGTCGCTTTCTGTTACAGAAATAAATACCTCACATTCATTTACTCCTGCCTCTTCTAATACATCATAGTTAGTTCCACTACCAGAAATCCCCATAATATCATATTTAGATAACATTTCGTTTAATATATCTTGTTTTTTTTCTATTAAAATAATATCATTATCTTCTGTATTCAAATCTGTAAATAAATACTCTCCAACCTTACCGGCTCCAACAATTATAATTTTCATAAAAAACCTCCATTTCATAGTATATCATATTTTTAGAAAACTTCAATAGAAAATAATAATTAAAGAAAATCATCATTTTATTGATATTCATTATTAAAGTTTTAATAAAATTCCTGTGGGTAAATTATAAATGAAAAACAATTTCGTTTTTATAAAATTGAAAATTTTAGGAGGAATTAAAATGGCATTTGAATTAGTAAAATTAAACTATGCATATGATGCATTAGAACCTGTAATTGATAAGGAAACTATGGAAATTCACCATAGCAAACATCATCAAGCTTATGTAAACAATTTAAACAACTTAATTAAAGATACAATTTTTGAAGAAGCTTCTCTAGAAGAAATCTTAACTCATCTAGATCATGCTCCAGAAGATAAGAAAGCTGGAATTACAAATAATGTAGGTGGAGTTTACAATCATAACTTATTCTGGGAAAGCATGACTCCAGGCGGAGCAAAAGAACCAGTTGGTGAAGTTGCTAAGAAAATCGCTGAAAAATATGGAGATTTTGAAACTTTTAAAGAAGAATTCAACAAAAAAGGTGCTGGACAATTTGGTTCAGGTTGGGTATGGCTTGTTTCTGATAAAGAAGGAAATATTGATGTAGTTGCAACTCCTAACCAAAACTGCCCTATCTCATGTGGTAAAGTTGTTTTATTAGGAAATGATGTTTGGGAACACGCTTACTATTTAAAATATCAAAATAGAAGAGCTGATTACCTAAAAGAATGGTGGAAAGTTGTTAACTGGGATGTAGTTGAAGCAAGATACCAAAAAAGAAATCCTGAATCTTGTGGCTGTGGCTGCGGATGTGGATGCTAATTAAAAATATTAAGAGATTTCAAACGAAATCTCTTTTTTTTATGCAAAAACCGACTTATTTCTAAGTCGGTTAAATTTTACAAATTTTCTATCCAATTTTTAATTACATCATCACTATCTTTTAAGTCAAATCTTTTACCCTCTTTTAGGATAGAATCCTTACAAGAAATTTTTAATTCTTCGTTTGTATTTCCCATTAAGCTTTGTCCAGAAGTTGCAAAAGGAATAATAGTTTTACCTTTTAAATCATAGCTTTCTAAAAATGTATTTATAATAGTAGGAGCAACATACCACCAAATTGGAAATCCAACATATATAGTATCATATTCTCCCATATTAACAACCTTATTAGCTATTTTAGGCCTAAAAGATTTGTTCTTCATTTCGATACTGCTACGACTATTTTCATTCATCCAGTTTAAATCTTCTTCTGTATAAACATCTTTAGGTTGTATTTCATATAAATCAGCACCAACAACTTTTGAGATTCTCTCAGCAAGTTTTTTTGTTACTCCACTCGCACTGAAATACGCAACTAATTTTTTACCCATAACATGTACCTCCTATATTCTATTTTTCTAATAATTCTTTTATATCTTTTACAATTTGTTTCTTTGAAATTCCATTTTCTATAAGGAATTTTTTAGCAACAAATCTATCTGGAAAACTCTTTTTAATTCCATAATTTTTAACTTTAATATCAGATGTTCCATAGAATCTTGAAACTTTTTCTCCAAAACCACCATCTAAAACACTATCTTCCAGAGTTATAACTAATTTATGGTCTTCTTTTAATTTTTCAAGTAATTCTTCATCTAAACCAGTAATATATACTGGATTAATTAAAGTTACATTTCCTAAATCATCAGCAATTTCTTTCCCTAAATTATAGAAATTACTTAGAGCTATAATAGCAACATCTTTACCTTTTTTTATTACTTTAGATTTATTTAAAATTGAGTAATCTGTTGAATCTTCTTCACCAGTAGTTACAACATCAACTACTGGAACTCTTATTGCCACAGGATGTTCTGTTTGATTCAAACCCCAATCTAACATCTTAAAATATTCTTCTTTATTTGTAGGTGCAAGATATACTAAATTTGGAATATTTGAAATCATTGGTATATCAAAAATACCTAAATGTGTTGCATCACTTTCCTCATATACAGATGCACCATAAACCAATATTAGTGCTGGATTATTATTTAAACATAAATCATGAGAAAGTTGATCATATGTTCTTTGCATAAATGTACTATATACACAAAAAACTGGTTTTCCACCATTCTTTGCAAGTCCTGATGACATTGCAACTGCATGTTCCTCTGCAATACCAACATCTATATATTGTTTGCCCATTTGTTCTCTAACACTTGGAGAAAATCTAAAAGCGCCTGGAGTACCAGCATTTATAACAGCAACAGTTTTATCTTTTTTAATTGCATTTAGTAAATAATCAACAGTCAAAGTCTTGTATGTATCTACAACTTGACCATTTCCAAAAATTTTAAATTCTCCAGTTTCTATATCAAAAGGAGAACCATAATGATATCTCTCTCTATTAATTTCTGCTGGTTTAAAACCACTACCTTTTATTGTTGAAAGATGTATTACTATTGGCTTATTAATATCTTTAACTGATTTAAATGCTGAGATTAATGCTTCTATATCATTTCCTTCATCAACATAAATATAATTTAGTCCCATTGACTTGAAAAGATTAGCTTCAGTTTTTCCTTTAGACTCTCTTAAATCACGAAGATTTTTATAAAGTCCACCATGATTTTCAGCAATAGATTGATCATTATCATTTATAACTACTATCATATTGCTATTAAGTTCAAAAACATTATTAAGTCCTTCTAACGCTTCTCCACCACTTAATGATCCATCTCCTATTACTGCAATAATATTTTCATTCTCACCTTTTAAATCTCTTGCTTTTGCAAGACCACAAGCAAGACTAATTGATGTTGAAGTATGTCCTATTGTAAAGAAATCATGTTCACTTTCTTTAGGAGAAGTAAAACCACTAACTGAACCGTATTTATCAGCTTCCATAAAAGCTTCTTTTCTTCCAGTTAACATTTTGTGAACATAAGTTTGATGTGAAACATCAAAAACTATCTTATCTTTTGGAGAATCAAAAACATAATGAAGTGCTACTGTAAATTCTAATGATCCAAGATTTGGTCCAATATGTCCTCCCTTTTTACTAAGTCTTTCTAATAAATGAGTTCTTAGTTCAACAACTAATTCTTTTAATTCATCGATAGATAATTTTTTTATATCTGCTGGTGAATTTATTTTTTCTAAGTACATAAAAATCTCCTCCTAATATGTATTTTTTATTTAAGTTTTTATCAAACCTTATTTTCATTTATACCCTAAATAATCAAGATAAATTAAAATCTATTGTTTAAAAATTTTTAATTTGTGTTAAAATATAAATATAATTTAATTTGAGGTGAAATAATGAAAATTGCTTATATTTTTTTTAATGGAAAGCTATTAGGAGATACTAATTATTATAGAAAATTTTATACGGAAAATAAAG
>ERZ773214.690-NODE-690-length-21067-cov-85.592614_pt1 | contig 21067 bp, 19 predicted proteins | sample MGYA00511238_ERZ773214 | MGnify/ENA primary metagenome ERZ773214 (study PRJEB29015, sample SAMEA2738157) | human oral metagenome | biome: human oral; feature: human-associated habitat; material: saliva | place: China | collected 2259 ... | reverse complement strand
CCGTACCGAGCAGCAGCCGTGAAGGGAAAGTTTCTCCATATAGGGTAAACATGATGAATTCCTTTGTATTGTTTTTTAGATTTTAAGCATGGGGCAATCGGGCAATCCTGCCCGATATTCAAACAGGCAAAAGTCGGGCGCAAATACCCGACCTGTTGATTGCAAATCGCTTATCCGCCGACCACAGGGCGCACAATGTCCACTTTATCGTTTTCATTCAAAACCGTTTCCGCATACGTGCCTTTGGCGACAAACTGGGTATTGACGGCAACGGCAAACGGTTTTGGCGGCGAAGTTTGGGCGATAAGGTCGGCAACGGTTGTGCCGTTTAATGTGATGGTTTCATTGTTCAATATAATCTTCATGATGTTTGCTCCTCTTGTCAGACTTCTTATTTTCAGACGGCCTTATTCATCCCACAAAGCCTGAAACGCTTTAACCACCGCTTCGGGATTTTCCGCTTCGGTCACGGCGCGGACGACGGCAAGTGAGGAAACGCCGGTGGCAAGCACATCTTCGGCGTTGTTCAAATCGATGCCGCCGATGGCGACGACGGGCGTGCCGCGTGCCTGTCTGACGTATTCGCGCAGTTTGTCCAAACCTTGCGGGGCGGTCGGCATTTGCTTGGTCGTGGTCGGGAAAATCGCACCGCTGGCGACGTAGCTAGGTTGTACGGACAAGGCGCGATCGAGTTCGGCAACAGAGTGCGTACTCAAGCCCAAGCGCAAACCGGCAGCTTCAATCGCGGCTAGGTCGGCAGTGTCCATGTCTTCCTGCCCGAGATGCACGCCGTATGCACCTGCGGCAATCGCTTCGCGCCAGTGGTCGTTGATGAAAAGCTGGGTTGCACTGTTTTGACAGGCTACGACGCAACGTTCGATTTCGCGTTTCAACTCGTCGCCATGCAGGATTTTACAGCGCAGTTGCACCGTGTCGGCACCTGCTTTGACCATGCGCTCGACCCAGTCAGCAGTGGGAACAACGGCGTAAAATTTCAGGGGAGATTTGAGTGGCGGGAAGGTCATAACGGCTCCGAAAGGAATAATTCGTTGTTATATTATCAGAAAAGGCCGTCTGAATAATATTTGTTTTCAGACGGCCTGATTGAAAAAATGAATATTGCCCTATTCGGCTTTGGCTTTATAAAAATATGAACATACTGATGGGTTATCAAAATGAGTGCCATATTGGCGCCCCACATTCGGAGACCCAACCCATGAAAAAAATTTCTCTTGTTAGCCGCCCTTCCCTTACTGTTTACCACTTATTCAAATGCCGCCACGCCTAAAGCGGAAGCTTCAAAACCAGCTTCGGCACACAAACAAACCAAGCAGCGTTTTTCCGGCAAAATCACCGGCTATCAAACCGCCGAGCATTTGTTCTCCGTACGCAAGGGCGACCGCCTGCGCATCAGTAAAACCGGCAGCCCTAACGCCTATTTCAACGTATGGGCACCCAAAGACGATGAAGCCGTATTTAACGGTTCGGCACAAGGCGATAAATTTGACGGTATCGCTACCCAATCGGGCAAATATAAAGTGCAGGTCTATATGATGCGCGCCCAAGCCCGCCGTAACACTACTGCCCATTACGCCGTAAACGTCATCAAAAACTAAGGGGCTGACGTAGATTAGCCCTAAATTCCACACCAATCTCGCAGGATTTTAAGCTGTTGAGACGGTGTGCCGAAGTTAAATCGAAATTCGCATTCTTTCAAGAACAGCGGGAAAGATTTGCGATCGATTCCGTTGTATTTTCGCAAGAAACGTTTTGCCTGATTCCAAAAATTCTCAATGCCGTTAATGTGGTTCTGACGGTCGACAAATTCCTTGGAATGGTTGATGCGGTAATGGATAAAACCGCTCACGTCCAACTTATCATAGCTGCTCAGGCTATCCGTGTAAACAATGCTGTCCGGCATGATTTTCTTTTTGATGACAGGGAATAACGTTTCAGACTTGGCATTATCCACCACAACGGTATAGACCCGTCCGTTGCGTTTCAGAATGCCGAAGACAACCACTTTTCCTGCCGCACCTCGACCACGTCTGCCTTTACGCTGTCCGCCGAAATAGCTTTCGTCCAGCTCGACAGAGCCCTCGAAAACCTCATCGGCAGCCAAGGCCAAATGATGGATGATGACATACATATTTTGCGGTAGAATAGAGTTATTTATCCTGCGACTAGGTAGAAGGCGCGGAAAGTCCGGCAGAACTGGTCAGCCTGATTGAAAGCGGCGACTACGAAGCCCTGCTTGCCGAAGATTCGGACGAACATGGCCAAGGCCACGAACATCATTGCGGCTGCGGCTGTTCCCTCGGCTGAGTCAGCCTGCCCATATTATCTACCGCCTCGATTTTCATATTAAAAGGAGACTTACCAGCATGATAAGCAAAGCAAAATTCAATACCGTTGTCGGCAGCATAGGAGCGGCAATAGGTATTTTCGTATTTGTCGCCTATATCCCCCAAATTATCGCCAATATGCAAGGGGCAAAGGCGCAGCCGTGGCAACCCCTGTTTGCAGCAGTATCCTGTCTGATTTGGGTTTTGTACGGTTGGAGCAAAGAACCCCGGAAAGACTGGATTCTGATTATACCCAACGCAGTCGGCGTGATATTGGGATTTCTGACTTTTCTGACTTCGCTTTAAACAAGGGGCTAATCTACGTCAGCCCCAAAACTAAACGCCCTCATGATGTAAAGCTTTAAAAAACAGCAAAGGCCGTCTGAAAATTGAAATTTCAGACGGCCTTTTAAACGGTTTGAAAAGGACGTATCGAACACGTCTTTTTTTTCCTATTACAACAGGAACATGGTTGCTAATCCCAAGAAAATCAGGAAGCCGCCGGAGTCGGTAACCGCGGTAATCAGCACCGAGCTGCCCAATGCCGGGTCGCGTCCGGCTTTGTCCATCATGACGGGAATGAGGACGCCGACGGTCGCGGCCAGCAAAAGGTTCAAGGTCATCGCGGCCACCATGACCAAACCGATGCCGATGTTGCCGTAGAGCAGCCATGAAATCACGCCCATTACCGTGCCCCAAATAATGCCGTTGACGAGGGCGACGCCGACTTCTTTTTTCAGCAGGCGGCCTGCCTGCGTACTGGTCATTTGTCCCATTGCCATGGCGCGGACGATCATGGTGATGGTTTGGTTGCCGGAGTTGCCGCCGATGCCGGCGACGATGGGCATCAGCGCAGCCAGTGCGACGATTTTCTCGATACTGCCTTCAAATGCGCCAATTACGCGGCTGGCGATAAAGGCGGTACACAGGTTGATGGCAAGCCACATCCAGCGGTTTTTCACCGAGTCCCAAATCGGGGCGAACAAGTCCTCTTCTTCTTGCAAACCGGCCATGTTAAACATGTCGGCTTCGGATTCTTCACGGATCACGTCCACCATTTCGTCAATGGTGATCCTGCCGATCAGCTTTTTGTTTTCATCGACAACCGGCGCAGTTACCAAGTCATAACGTTCAAATGCCTGCGCCGCTTCTTCCACGTCGTCTTCCGGACGGAAGCGCACGACTTCGGTGGCCATCACGTCTGCCACCATGTCTTCGGGGTCGGCGACCAAGAGTTTGCGGATGGGCAGCACGCCTTGCAACACGTCGTTTTCATCGACCACGAAAATCTTATCGGTATGATCGGGCAGGCTGTCGAAACGGCGCAAGTAGCGCAACACGACCTCACACGTCACATCGGCGCGGATGCTGACCAATTCAAAGTCCATAATCGCGCCGACTTGGTTGTCTGCGTAAGACATCGCCGCTTTGACCTGCTCGCGCTCTTCTTCATCACGCGTTTGCAGCGCTTCGTACACCACTTGGTGCGGCAAGTCGTCTGCCAGTTCTGCCAATTCGTCTGCGTCCAAATCATCGACGGCGGCCAACAGCTCGTCTTTATCCATGGACTCGATCAGCATTTCGCGTACGGAGTCGGATACTTCCAGCAAGACTTCGCCGTCGTCTTCAGGGGCGACCAAAAGCCAAACGATATTACGCTCGCGCGGCGGCAGGGATTCCAAGACGGCGGCCACGTCGGCAGGGTGCAACTCGGCCAAGAGGACGGTCAGCTCTGTGAACTTGTCGCGCAGGCTTTCATCTTCAATCGGCATACCTGCTTCGATTTGTTCAAAGGCCGGCTCGAGAACTTCGCATAAGGCATGGATGCGGTCGATATCGTCAGAGATGCGATCGTCAGAAATGCGGTCTTCTACCACATCATTGTCGGGGGTATTGTCGAGATTCGGAGGGGTTTGTTCGATGCTCATAAATGCTCCGCCCGCCGGACGCGGGAAGGCATTTCGGCGGGATGATTATTGTTGTTGTGTATCAGATGGGAAGTTCAAAGGCGAACTGGGAAGGTCCATAATTCAAGCCTACTGAGAGGCGAAGAGTTGCAAACAGTGCATATTCTACTCTTTTTTAGGCCGTTTTACCATTTTTAACGGGAAAGGCCGTCTGAAATCGGGTGATATCGATCCCCTTTTTCAGACGGCCTGATGATTTGATTTTATTTGTTTCTCCTGCCAAACGCTTCTCTGACCACATTCAACCAAGCCCTTAAGGCCGGCGTCGGGCGTTGGTGTTTTTTCCATGCCATGGTGAGCTGCCAGCGGATTTCGGGTTCGACCAAAGGAATGGCGGCAAAGACATCGGGATTGATTTTTCGGGCATAGTATTCGGGCAGTAGGGCAATGCCCATATTGTGCGCCACCATGTCGGCAACCAAATTCCATTGCCCGGTACGGCAGACAACGTTGGGGGTAAAACCTTGATTGCGGCAGGCCGTCTGAATGGTTTCGTTGAGGGAAAAGCCTGCGCCGAACAGAATGAAGGGCTCGTGTTGCAGGCTTTTGAGCGTCAGCGCATCGTGTCTCGCCCGATTTTTCGGCATCAAGACCACCAGCGGATAGTCGCACAACGTGATGCTGTCGAAGTCTTCGTGAACCGGCGCGAGCAGCTGTCCGGCATCGAGTTCGTTGTTGCGCAATGATTGCTCGATGGCGAGCGAGCCTTGTTCTAAAAACGACAATTCGATGTCCGGCCATTTTTGGTGGAAATCAAACAGCGCATGACTGAGCAAATCGCTGCCAAACAAAGCCAAGCCCAAACGCAGCGTCCCGCTTTTGACATGGCGGTAATTGTCAATGCGGGCCAGCAGCAAATCGCGTTCGTGTAAAAGGTTTAACGCGTGGCGATAGACCTCTTCGCCGATTGCGGTCGGCTGCACCTGCCGCTTTTTGCGTCCGTTTTCTTTGCACAAAAGCGGCACGCCCAATTCTTCTTCCAAAGCCTGAATGATTTTGCTGACCGTCGGCTGCGTCAAATTCAACGCGGAAGCCGTGGCCGAAAAACTTTGCAGGCGGATGAGTTCGGCAAAACAATACAAGCTTTTGAAGTCCATTATTCCTCTAAGGCATGATTATTCGTTTAATAATTCATATTATGCAGAAACCAGGTTTCTATAATCAAGCCTTTCATTCAACACACACCCATATCATGGATTCCCTCACCAGATTTTTTCAGACGGCCTTGCAGCTTGCCATCATCGGCGCAGTATGGGGCGTCTCCGACCTTATCGTCCGCTTCACGCATCTGCCTATTTCTTCAGGCGTATTGGGCTTGTTCCTCATGCTTGCCCTTTTGGGGCTCGACATCATCCGCCCGGGCATGGTTGACCGCGGCGCAAAATGGGCATTGGGCGAACTCGTCTTTTTCTTCATCCCCATCATGGTTTCCGTCTTGCAATATCAAGACCTGCTGATGTCCGAAGGCTGGCAGCTGATTTTGACCATCGCCGTCGGCACCGCGCTCGTGATGATCAGCACCGCCCTGACCCTCGATTTCTGCTACCGCTGGAAACGCCGCCTCTACAAAAAACTCCACTCCTAAAAATAGAGAATAAAAATGGACTACACCGCCCTCGCCTGCTTCATCTGGACTTGCTTTGCCTATGTCGTTGCCAAAAAAATCCACCGCAAAAAACCCTTAATGATTTTCTCCCCCGTCGTTACCGTCTCCGTCAGCACCATCCTCCTGCTGCTGGCATTCGGCGTCAATTACGACACCTACCACAAATATACCCAAGGCATCGTCTTCCTGCTCACTCCGGTTACCGTTGCCTTTGCCGTCCCCATTTATGAAAACCGCGAAGTCATCCGCCGCCAGCTGCCCATCCTCTCCATCGCCATTATGGTGGGCATGTTTGTCGGCGTAGTCAGCGCATTCCTCATGAGCCATATGTTCCACTTCAACAACGAAGTGACCAACAGCCTGATGGCGCGTTCCATCTCCACCCCGTTTGCCGTCGTCCTCGCCAGCGAAATCCACGGCTCCGCCTCGCTCGTTTCCCTGTTCACCATCATCACCGGCTTTGTCGGCATGATATTCGGCGACCTGTTTTTGGCCTTTACCCGCATCCGTTTCCACACCGCCAACGGCGTGGCATTCGGTAATGCCGCCCATGGCTTCGGCACATCGCGCGCCGGACAACGCCACGAAACCGAAGGCGTCATGGCCAGCCTAACCATGATTTTGGCCGGACTATTTATGGTATTGTTTGGCCCGACCATGGTGCATTTGGTGATTTGGATGACGAGTTAACCTTTTCTCCATTCTTGCAGATACGCAAAAAGGCCGTCTGAAAAATGACTTTCAGACGGCCTTCAATCTTATAGAAAGGTTACAGTGTAGGAACTGAAGTTTCCGCTAAATCATGAATGATATCCAAAGCAGATGAAGCAATACCATGACTTGAATAGGTCGCCTTGTCTGTGGAAAGACCGGCAGAAGAATCAAGAGGATCAGCCTCACCAAACGCACGACTCAAAAGGTCATCGCCATTGAAAGCTTTGGATTCCAATATCGGCTTCGCGGCTGGCTGTGCAGGCTCGAAACCTTCCCACTCACGCGGATCAAGATGGATGATATGATCATCATAGCTGTCATTAGGCCCTTTTCCTTCTCCCGAAAAAGTACCGTCCCACTCACGCGGATCGAGGCGGATGATATGGTCATCATCATAGCTGTCATTAGGCCCTTTTCCTTCTCCTGAAAAAGTACCGTCCCACTCGCGCGGATCGAGACCGAAAACAAAATCTTTAGAATCAATTTCTGTACCTGGTTGATATACTTTAGCCACGGAACTCTCCTTAAAAATAAACAGTTGCTGTACCCAATGCCCCATCAGGTCGATGAGAGCCTTTATTCTAAAACAAAGAAAACAGCAGGCTGAGGCCAAAGGGAACAACGGTTCATTAAAACGACAATCGGACTAAAATCTTTTAAAAACAAATAGATATAATTTAAACATCATAATCAATAATACATAATCAAATATCCGGACTACCCCGCCAATCAGGGAAATCCTTCTTTCCCACCTTCCCCGTCATGTAACAAAAAGGCCATCTGAAAAATGACTTTCAGACGGCCTTTTCATTTGCTCAAACCTTATTCTTTAGGCAAGCGCAGGACGGAGACGATGAATCCGCCCCAAATGACGATCAATGCGACAAGCATCATAATAATGGCTGAAGTACTCATTATTCGTCTCCTTCACGTTCGTGTTCATGTTCGTCTTTGACATTGAAGTTCTGACCATGTTTCCACGGCAAGAACGACAGCAGGACAGACAATACCAAGAGAGCGCCAACCATACCCCAACCGAAGATATTGAGGAAGCTGTCAGGATAGCCGCTGTAATTCTCTTTTAAGAGGCCGACAGTATCTTGATACAGCATATAGCCGAGCATAGCGACGGTAACCACCACGCTGGCGGTCCACACTTTGCCGACACGGATGGAAGACAGCGCGTTCAAGTGATTGCGCAGTTCGGGCAGTTTGCGCAACAAAACAATCGCCAAAACGTAAAGAAAACCGGAAGCCACAATGCCGTAGGTATTGATGAATTTGTCCAATACGTCCAACACAGGCAGGCCGGTGGTCGTACCGAACAGCAAGGTGGAAATAATCGCCATTGGCACGCCTGCAATCAGCGTCGCGCTGACACGGCCGAGATTCATTTTGTCTTGAATCGCGGCCACAATCACTTCAACGATGGAAATCATGGAAGTGACACCGGCAAACACCAGCGAGCCGAAGAACAACACGCCGATCAACGCGCCCATAGGGGCTTGGTTGATAATGGTCGGGAACGCGATAAACGCCAAACCGATACCGCTGGATGCCACTTCGCTGACTTCCTTGCCTGCGGCTTGAGCCATAAAGCCCAATGCGGCAAATACACCGATACCGGCGAGCAGCTCAAAGCTGCTGTTGGCAAAGCCGACAACCAAGCCTGTACCGCCCAAGTCGGTTTTTTTCTTCAGGTAAGAAGAGTACGTAATCATGATGCCGAAGCAGATGGAGAGCGAGAAGAAAATCTGACCATATGCGGCTACCCAGACTTTCGGATCGGACAATCGGCTCCAGTCAGGCGTAAACAAAGCGTCCAAACCTTTTGCCGCGCCCGGCAGAGTCAGGGCGATGCCCACCATGATGACAAACATCACCACCAACAAAGGCATGAAGAATGTGGACGCACCGGCTACGCCTTTTTGTACGCCCAAAGCCATAATCGCCAGCGTAAACACCCAGACGGCAATCAGCGGGCCGGCAACTTTACCGACAAAATCCAAGCCCAAGTCTTTGGCATCAGCCATTTGCAGGAAGTCTTTGAAGAAGAATGCCTGCGGATCCGTACCCCATGCCGAAGTCAAAGAATAATAGGCATAGCTTGCCGCCCAGCCGACAATCACGGCGTAGTAGATACAGATGATGACGTTAGTCAGGAAGTTCCACCAACCCATCGGCTCAAACAAACGGCCGAGGCGGCGGAAGGCCAAAGGTGGCGAACCGCGGTAACGGTGGCCGATAGCGTAGTCGAGCAGCAACAGCGGAATACCTGCCGTCAACAGCGCAACCAAATAAGGGAGGATGAAAGCACCGCCGCCGTTGTCGAAAGCGATGTAAGGGAATCGCCAAATGTTGCCTAAGCCCACGGCTGAGCCGATGGCAGCAAACATAAAGGCGCGGCGACTGCTAAACGTCGCGCGTTCGCTGGATTGAGAATTTGACACGATGAACCTCTTAAAAATCGAGTGTCGCCAAGGCCGTTCAGCCTTGCGCGTATATATTTAGGAATCAGGCCGGGCAAGCCGGTCGGTTAAAGTAGATATTCGGACAAGGATAATATCCGATATAGAGAATGCACCGCTTATGGCCATGCAAACATAATCTGACCTTATCGTAAAAAAATTTAACACTGTTGGCAAGTCAGTATTGAATTTAAATCACAGCAAAATCTTCATACACTACGACTAAAAACTTCATGCACTTATTTATATAACCCCCGAACACAGCCCAATCCCCCCGTTTTTCCCTCTCTTGCTCCGACCATTTCCCCTTTACTAAAAACCGCCTTCCCCTTATCCGGCAAGGAAAATCGGGAATCCAAGGCGTTTAAATTCCATGTCATCAAAAATGTTCAGACGGCCTTTTACTTTTGCTCGATTAAACCCGGGCCGTCTGAAAATTATACTGTTGTATGTTGTAATCAAAAGCCGCACTCACATTCTGTTTAATATAAACAAAAACAATCCGCCTTTTCCCGTTTTCTTCATTACCATGATTTAAAATAGGCATAAAACACTAAAAACAAAATTAATAAAAAATAAAATTTCAAGAAATATTAAATAACATTAAATTTAAACCTGCATTTCTACTCTAATCATCTACAATCAAAAATAATCAAACCTAAAAATTTCAATAAAACATTAATTACACAGCACTACATTTTTGCTATAATTGCCACCATTCACTCCACAACCCAAACCCAAAAGAAGAGGAAAAGCCATGGGTATCAAAGTTGCCATCAACGGCTACGGCCGTATCGGCCGCCAAGTAGTGCGCGCTATTTTTGACTACAAACTGCAAGACCAACTCGACATCGTTGCCATCAATGCCAGCGGCAGCATCGAAACCAATGCTCACCTGACCAAATTCGACACTGTTCACGGTCGCTTCAACTCTGAAGTTTCCCACGATGAGAAACACCTCATCATCGACGGTAAAAAAATCCCTTACTTCTCTACCCGCAACCCAGCCGAATTGCCATGGGGCGAATTGGGCGTTGACCTGGTCATGGAATGTACCGGCGCGTTTACCAGCAAAGAGAAAGCCAAAATCCACTTGGAAAGCGGCGCGAAAAAAGTGCTGATTTCCGCTCCCGGCGGAGATGACGTTGACGCAACCATCGTTTACGGCGTAAACGACGACGTGATTACCGACGACATGACCGTTATCTCCAACGCGTCTTGTACCACCAACTGCCTGGCGCCTGTGGCCAAAGTGTTGAACGAAAACATCGGTATCGTAAACGGCGTGATGACCACCATCCACGCGCTGACCAACGACCAAACCGTAACCGACGTACGCCACAAAGACCTGCGCCGTGCGCGTAGCGGCGTGGAAAACATGATTCCGACCAAAACCGGCGCTGCAAAAGCCGTCGGTTTGGTATTGCCAGACCTGAAAGGCAAACTCGACGGCCTCGCCATCCGCGTACCGACCGTCAACGTTTCCCTGGTTGACCTGAGCTTCCAAGCAGGCCGCGACACTTCCGCCGAAGAAATCAACGCGCTGATGAAAGCCGCTTCCGAAGAAGGCCGTCTGAAAGGCGTATTGGCCTACAATACCCTGCCGCTGGTTTCTATGGACTTCAACCACACCACCCAAGCCAGCACATTTGACTCTACGCTGACCAAAGTCACCGCAGGCAAAATGGTTAAAGTGTTCGCATGGTACGACAACGAGTGGGGCTTCAGCTGCCAAATGCTGAACACCGCGCGCCGTATGTTCGGTTTGGAAGTACGTCCGTTCTAATCGGCTTCCAACACAAAGGCCGTCTGAAAATATCTTTTCAGACGGCCTTTTGTATTTCCTTTAAAATATCGCATTCCCATTTATTTTCAGACGGCCTCTTCATGTTTCCCAACGAATCCGCCCCCAATCTGCTGCAAGGCTTAAACCCCGAACAACTCTCCGCCGTAACCTGGCCGCCGCAATCCGCCCTCGTTTTGGCGGGCGCGGGCAGCGGCAAAACACGCGTACTGACCACGCGTATCGCATGGCTTTTGCAAAGCGGACAAGCCAGCGTACACAGCATTATGGCGGTAACGTTTACCAACAAAGCCGCCAAAGAAATGCAGACCCGTTTGGGCGCGATGATTCCCGTCAACGTCCGCGCCATGTGGCTCGGCACGTTCCACGGTCTCTGCCACCGCTTTCTACGGCTGCACCACCGCGACGCAGGCCTGCCCTCTTCCTTTCAAATCCTCGACAGCGGCGACCAGCTTTCCCTCATCAAACGCCTGCTCAAAAGCCTCAACATCGCCGAAGAAATCATCGCACCACGTTCGCTGCAAGGCTTTATCAACGCGCAAAAAGAATCTGGCTTGCGCGCTTCCGTATTGAGCGCGCCCGATCCGCACACACGCCGCATGATTGAGTGCTACGCCGAATACGACAAAATCTGCCAACGCGAAGGCGTGGTCGATTTTGCCGAACTCATGCTCCGCAGCTACGAAATGCTGCAAAACAACGAAATCCTGCGCCAACACTACCAAAACCGCTTCAATCACATTCTGATCGATGAGTTCCAAGACACCAACAAACTGCAATACGCCTGGCTGAAACTGATTGCCGGCAACCACGCCGCCGTCTTTGCTGTCGGCGACGACGACCAAAGCATTTACCGCTTCCGCGGCGCAAACGTCGGCAACATGACCGCGTTGATGGAAGAATTCCACATCGACGCGCCCGTCAAACTCGAACAAAACTACCGCTCCGTCGGCAACATCCTCGCCGCCGCCAACGCCGTCATCGAAAACAACGACGAACGCCTCGGCAAAAACCTGCGCACCGACGCAGAAGCAGGCGACAAAATCCGCTACTACTCCGCCTTTACCGACCTCGAAGAAGCCCAATTCATTGTGGACGAAACCAAAGCCCTCGAACGCGAAGGCTGGGATTTGGACGAAATCGCCGTCCTCTACCGCAGCAACGCCCAATCGCGCGTCATCGAACAAAGCCTGTTCCGCAGTGGCATCCCCTACAAAATCTACGGTGGCTTGCGCTTTTACGAACGCCAAGAAATCAAACACGCCCTCGCCTACCTGCGCCTCGCCGTCAACCCCGACGACGACAACGCCCTCTTGCGCGTGATTAACTTCCCACCGCGCGGCATCGGCGCACGCACCATCGAAAACCTTCAGACGGCCTCAAACGAACAAGGCATCACCCTTTGGCAGGCAGCCTGCAATGCCGGCGCAAAAGCCACCAAAATCGCCGCCTTCGTCCGCCTGATTGAAGCCCTGCGCAACCAAGTCGGACAAATGCCCCTGTCCGAAATCATCGTCGGCATCCTCAAAGACAGCGGCCTGACCGAACACTACCGAACCCAAAAAGGCGACAACCAAGACCGCCTCGACAACCTCGACGAACTCGTCAACGCCGCCATCGAGTTCAAACCCGAAGACAGCAACTTTGAAACCCTGCCCGAAAACATTTCAGACGACCCCGCCTTCCCCATCCTCGCCTTCCTAAGCAACGCCGCCCTTGAATCCGGCGAAAACCAAGCAGGCGCAGGCGAAAAAGCCGTCCAACTCATGACCGTCCACGCCTCCAAAGGCTTGGAATTTAACGCTGTCTTCCTCACCGGCATGGAAGAAGGCCGCTTCCCCAGTGAAATGAGCCTTGCCGAACGCGGCGGCCTCGAAGAAGAACGCCGTCTCATGTACGTCGCCATCACCCGCGCCCGCAAACGCCTCTACATCACCATGGCGCAACAACGCATGCTGCACGGACAAACCCAATTCGGCATTGTCTCCCGCTTCGTCGAAGAAATCCCGCCCGAAGTATTGCACTACCTGTCCGTCAAAAAGCCCGCCTACGACAGCTACGGCAACACACGCCAAACCGCCACATTCAAAGACAAAATCATCGAAGACTTCAAACAGCCGCAAACCTACGCAGGCTTCCGCATCGGCCAAAACATCCGCCACGCCAAATTCGGTACCGGCGTCATCATCGATGCCGTGGACAAAGGCGAATCCGCCCGACTGACCATCAACTTCGGCAAACAGGGTGTGAAAGAGCTGGATACCAAGTTTGCGAAATTGGAAGAGATGTAGAGCCTAGGAGGCTTGGAATGATAAAGGCCGTCTGAAACTAACTTTAGTTATAAGATTACTCAATCTACAGCTCGTAATAATTTCTATAAAGCTTTAAATCCTCACTTTATTTAAGAAATAAGCTTTAAATCAGAAAATATTAATTTTACTTAAATTCTTTGGAACAAAAATGGACAGCGATAAAGATAAAACTAATCAAGAGATATCAAAAACTCCCAAGGAAATAGATCAGCAAAATACAAAAGAGATACTAGACGAGACTCAACCCAGCAATGCAGACCTATTTAAATTTTTAAACACTTATAATAGTTTAGAAATAGATAATTTAAAAAAACGAATTCAATACTTAAATGAGAACTTAAATGAGACAAATAGAATATCAAATGAAAAAATATTAGAACTTACAAAACAATTAGAACCTGCAAGACAGGGTTGGCTGGAACTTGTCAAAAAGATAGAGCCAGTAAAACAGAACTTATCAGAAATAATAAAACAGATTGAACCCATAAAACTGAACTTGAGGAATGGATTAGAAGATTTACAAATTAATAAAATAAGCCAATTTAAAGAAGCAGATATTCATACTGAAATGCCTGATACTGATATCCTAAAATTAAAACTAAAATCTTCAGAAAAAATCATCCAAGATCTAGAAGAAAAATTAAATCAAGCTCAATCGAAAACCGTAAAAAATAATGAAGAAATCACAAAACTATTAACTCAGCTTGAGAGAAAAAATATAGAAAAAGAAAAAATAGAGGAGGAGTTAAATTCAAAAATTGAAGAATTAACAGAAGGATTAAGCAATCGAATTAAAGATGCCCAAAAATCTCTTTCAGGAGCTTTGAAAAACACCGACAGTCAGATCCAAAATAATGAAAATACGGCTCGTTGGTTTAAATGGCTAGGAATTATTTTGTTCGGTCTTGCCATAATTTTATTATTGGTTTTTAGTGGATTCGTTTTATGTAATTCAAATTTTTTCAGTGATAAAAAACTGAATATCCTGTTTTACACATTCCCCATTATTACCCTAATGGTAATCGGCACTACCTGTCTGCGACATCAGAAAAATCTGTTGGCAGAAGTCCGCCATTTTTCCAATATGAAACACCAAATCGAGCTGTATAGCGGTTTGCTTGAAGCGTCTCAGCACGCAGCCGTCAGTTTCAACAATCCAGAAAAGGCAAACGAATATGTGCAGGAAACTTTTACCCAAATCCGCAATCGTCTGCTCAATAGCCAATATTTGCCTGATCATTTATCGTCAGACAATCAGTCGGACAATGATTTCGGATCGGATAAGGTAATTGATTTACTAAGTAAAATTGCTGATTTGTCCGGCAAAAAAACCATATAAAAGTCCTCGCTGCCCACATACCTTCGTTAATCGGCTGCGTACACTAGCCTGATTCTTGCTGGTTAAGCTAACCGCTAAATTTATCGGCAATCAGGCTAAACTGTATATCTGCCAAAATATAAGGCCGTCTGAAAACTAAATGGTTTTTCAGACGGCCTAAAATCTTTATTGTCTCATGTCCAAAATCATCTATATGTAAAACTTACAGTCCCATGGTTTAGATTCTCAACCGATATTCTGGGGACAATCAGGCAAATAAAAGTCGTTAACTGCTCAATACATCGCCCTTCTTCGTCAAAACATATTGATAAACTTCTTCTACCGTAGCCTCGTCATAGCTTTTGCCAAAGCGTTTTTTGTAGCCCAGTTCGTATAGTTTTACATGATGCCCTTCCGGGATTTCGACGCCCACATTTTCCAAACACGATTTGGCGCAATGCAAATGACAGCCGTCAATAACCAACATCGGCCGTCCGGACTGCGCTTTGCGCACCAACGGCGCGACTTTGCCGCCCACGCCGGAAATGCACGACATTTCAAACTCTCCGGCATGGTCGAGCGCCACGGCTGTGTTGTTGGCCAGCTGCGCCACATCGGAACATCCGGAACAAGAATAAATTAAGGGAAGTTCATTGCGGTTAGGCATTTTCTATTTCCTTCGGTAGCGGTTTTTATCTTTATATTGCCATCCATAGTCAATCTGTCGGGCGCATCATGCGTGGTATGCAGACCCGTTTTCTTTTTTCAGACGGCCTACGGCTTATCCATTTATATATTAAAAGGCATCATAACTCAATACGATTAGACATTCTAGAACAAAGCAGATGGCACCTTCTAAAAAATAAAGGCCGTCTGAAAACAGATAACGCTGCTTTTTCAGACGGCCTTTTTATTTGAAGTTAATGATTAGGCTTTAGGTTCGCCATCATTCTCTGCTTTGGGCGGAACGGGGGCAAACCAGCCGACCAGAAGCAGCAACAGGCCGACGATGATGAAGGAGGCGATACGCTCGATACCGCCGCTGTTGGAAAGCTCGATCAGGAAGAGTTTGACGACCACGATGCCCATCAGCGTCGCGCCTGTCATCCAGTAGGAACGCTGTTTACGGCGGTTGCCGAGCACCATCAAGATGATGGCGGTTACTGCCCAAACGACGGAGAGGCTGGCTTGCAGGCCGAAGGATTGCAGCATGATGTCAAGACGCCAAGTAATGCCGTCGTAGAAATGCCATACGCGCATCACGCCTGCGCTGATCAGCATAAATGCCAAGGCGGAAACTGTGGTTGCCGTGGTACGGCGAAGGTCGGGCGGCAAGGCTTCGGGCAGGGATTTCAGTGCAAACCAAAGCATGCCGGCGCTGGCAAGTTCCAATGGGTTAAGCACGGGAATATACGGCAACGGCGAAGGTTGGAACGGTGTGGAGAAGTTGGTCCACAGCATCCAACAGGCAGCGGCAAGGGCGCACAACGGCATAGCAAAATGCTGATAAATGGCTTGATGCCGTCTGAAAAATTCGCGTTGGCGCTGCGTATGGAAAACAATCCACATCGCCAAAGGCACAACAAGCCATGAGAGCTGCGCCCAAACGCCGTAAAAACGCTCGCTGACATACAGTGCCGTCCAAAGCGTCCACAGCACGCCGAGTATCGTGATATTGAGTTTGTGCAACCAAGACAGATCATGGCGCGGATAGTTGTTCAAAATAATAAAGTTCAATACGGTAGCGGCCACAAGCGGCAAGGCTGCGGCGGCTGTCACCGCATGTTCGGTATGGTAGGAGAGGAAATGCAGGCCAAACAATGGCAAGAATGCCAAATTGGTTTGCAAAAGCTCTTCCCATTTCAGACGTTTGGCAAACAGCAGCAGGCCGGCAAATATCGGCCACAGCCACAACTGGGTAAACAGGGTTTCCTCGCCTGTCCATTGCATATAAAGGGCGTAGCTGCCTGTCGCCAACGCAGTAAGCAGGATGATCCAGCCTGCAACCTGCGCAAAGTAAACCTCGTTTCCTTCCGGCTTTTCGGGTGAAACCGGCACGCGCGGATATTGCAGCGCGTAGGCAGCCGCAAACAGCAAAGGCGTAGCGGCAATAAGGTACAGATGAGTCAGGAAGCCTTTGGATTCATAAATAATGCTGCTTTGCAACAACAGGGCAAACAATACATTGCCCAAGACAAATGTGATAAACACATTCGGCTCGTGTTTGCGCCGACAGAATGCCCACGCCGCCGCCAAAGCGGAAAGCGCGACAATGCTGCCGCGGTCGGCCAAGAAGAGCAAAGGCAAAATAGAGATGTACAGCAAGGCAGCAGACAACACGGCCGTCTGAACGGATTTTTCCCATTGCGCCGAACCTTCGCGACGCAAGAAATACCACAGTAAATAAATCGCCGCACCGCCAAGCAACACCACAACCGTCGTAAACCACTGCCCTTCCAGGACGGTATCGGTGCCGAAGCCCTGATAATTGCCCAGCTGAATCAATGCCGCCAAGAGATAAACAATCAGCGCACCCAAACGGATATGCGGACGCTGTTGGCGCAGACCGAAGAAATAAACCAGTGCGGATTCTGCACTCCACAGGATAACCGTATTGCTCGGTTCAAAATAAAGCGGAACGGCAATCGTGAGGAACAATACCGCCAACGCAAAAAACGCCTGACGCAAAATATACAAACCCTGCTGACGTTTCAGCATCAGCGCCGCCAATCCGTAAACAGCGGCAAAACCCAATGCAGAAAGCGCATCCGCAGACGGCCAATGCTCCACCATGCGGTATTGCAGGCCGAACGCCGCCGCCATCGTGCCAAACAATAAAGTATGGTCGAGGACATGCACGCGCAGGCCGTGTGTATAAATACTGTTGCCAATCTCCTCCAAAGTCGCATTGTCGGCAATCGGCGTAACGCTGTCTTCGCTGTTTTCCGTCAGCTTACGGCGTGCAAACAGATAAGCGATAAAGGTATAGAGCAGCCAGTGGTAAATCAGGAAAGGCTCGGTAGTGGCGAAATGTTGCGGCGTATAACTTCGCATGCCCCACAGCGCGGCAATGGCAAAAGTAGCGGCAAAGCCCGTCAGGTCCAGCGGACGCCATGCCTTAAACCAAGCAATCACAGCCACACCGCCATTGAGCAGGGCAAGATAAGAAAACAGCACCAAATAATTGCCGCTGCCGTCTGAAGTCAGCAAAGGCGCGGCCATACCGCCGATTAAAGCAACCTGCGCCATAATCTGCGCATTCTGCCTTACCGCCAGCCACGCCATCAGCACAACCATCGCCACCATCAACCCGAACACGACCGACACAGGCAGCAGCGGATGCAGTTTCAACGCCGCCAACGCCGTCAAATACATTACCGCCACGCCGAAACCCTGCAACACCAAGCCATACTCACGCTTACGGCTTTGCAGCTTCCAGCCGCCGACTACCGCCGCCAAACCCGCGCCAGCCACCGTCAGATAACGCAGTTCGACAGGCACATGAACCCGCTCGGAGGCATAGCGCAACAAAAACGCCAAACCAAGGAACAACACCACAATACCGGTTTTCAACAGCGGATTGCCGCGCAAGAACCAAGCGACAATCGGATTGTCGGAAAACTTGTACTCTCCGCCTTCCGACTGAGCTTTATGGATAACGAATTGACACGATGGCGCTTCTTCGCTTTCAGACGGCATCGAAGCAACAACAGCCTCTTCCTTAGGCAGCCCTGCTTGTTCAGCAGCAACCGGAGCAACCGCCTCGACAACTTCTTCCACAACAGGCTCAGACGAAGCAGCAGCCTTGGCAGAAACAGGATTAATAGGTATAGAAAAAGAAGGTGCAAACGCCTCTTCAATTTTCTGCTTAACAGGCGCAGCTTCCGCTTCAGACTCAACCCGAACATGAAGCGGCTCAGAGGCCGTCTGAACATCGGCAACAGCCCGAGCCTCAAGCCCCTGCCCTACCTTCGCCTCATCACGGACAGCCTCATGCTCCAACACCGACAAACGCCGTTTCAGCAGCTCGATTTCCTGCTCCAGCTTTTGCATCCTGTCGCCTGCCGTAGCAGATTCAGCCAAACGCTCTTCTTGACGCTGTTTGGCGATTGACCAAGCAACCAGCCAAAACAACGATCCAATAATGATGCCAGTGAACATCTCATCAGCAAAATAGCCGATAATAATAGGAATAAGCAGGCCGAAAAACTGCATGAAACACCTGTTTGATAACAATAAGAATATGCCGATTGTAACACCGGCAACATTATTCATGAAAAAAAGAGACAAAAGGCCGAGAATAAAAGCATACGGCAAATAGAATATAAAGAATCGGCATAGAAAAAGGCCGTCTGAAAATGTTTAGAAGGTTTTCAGACGGCCTAATATTATTGAGCAACTACTTATTGAACCTTAAGACTCTTCACGAGGATACCCGTTGCTATAAGCCTTCTCAAACCATTCCTGAGCCAGCGTGTCATTCTGTTGAAAACCTTGACCAAGTTTATACTTAATGCCTAAACAAAACTGAGCTGATGCAACCCCTTGCTCTGCTGCTTTACGATACCAATAAATCGCCAACACATCATTTTGCGTTATCCCTTCTCCCCAATTGTACATCTGAGCCAATTGAAACTGAGCATCGGCATGCCCTTGTTCCGCCAATTTACGAAACAAAGACAGTGCCTGCTTATAATCAATACCAAAAGAAGAATCACTTCGATCTACACTTCCACCGTATCGATACTGCAAACCCAATTTGTATTGAGCCTCCATATCTCCTTCACTTGCCATACGAGAATACATCATAAACAAGTGCCATCGAGGCTCACTATATGGCCCACCTTTAATAAACCATTCTTCTGCCTGTTTATAGTCTTGAGGAACACCTATTCCATACTCGTACATTGTTCCTATTTGGCAATCAGCAGGGCCATATCCCTGGCTACTGGCAAGACGATACCAATACAATGCCTGTTCATAATCTGACAGCTCCAAATACAGCTTTCCCAAAGAAAATTTAGTTCTCCCATCTCCATTCTCTGCCTTTGCATGCAGCCACTGTTTCAACTGCTCATAATCCCGATTGGTCAAAAACCTTGAATACTCCATTATCAAAAGGCATTGCGCATCAAGATGTCCCTGCTCTGCTGCCTTCATATACCAATGCACTGCCTTTCGATAATCTTTAGGCTCTTTATTACAATATAACCCGGCTAATTCATATTGAGCCTGGACATTTCCTTCTTCTGCCAACTGAGTAAGAGCTTGAATAGAATCAGGAGTATATTTCTTAACCGTACTCCGTCGTATAAGTCTGAAAAGAAAAAACGCGACAGCTATTAAAAAACAAGCGAGTAACAATTTCATCTTATATTCCCATTCTTATTCATTTTTTATTTTCGATACCATAACTATTTTTTAATTACACTCAATAAAATACTAATATTAGATTAAATTTACTTTCTAACCTTATTTATTTCTAATTACAATGGTTCAATATTTCCTTGATACCCTGAAAATTTTCTTTCTAGGAAATGACCATAAAAATATACTAAAGCTGAAGGAATAATCCAAATTATCAGAGTAATACAAACTAAGGAGAAATCCATAAGCTCATTTTCTTTCTCAATTCGTAAAGCAAAATAAAGGATAAACGCTAAAAAAATTTCCAATAAAACTATTAAAGCTGTATTACCATGCTCTCTTAGATGCTTATAAGAATCAGTAATATCTTTGATATAACTGCTATTTTTTACACTATATTCTGGATTCGGATTTTTTGCATTTGTTAAATGCGCTGTATAAGAATATCCTTCACCGTTAATTGTTTTATATAAAACAATTATTTGAAAAATTGAGAAAGATAATAATATAAACCCTACCACCAATCCAAATATTAACTGAGATTCTTTAGTTAAATATGAATGTAAACCTATTAAAATTGATACAAAGGCTAAGATAAAAATAAACACTAGTATCATAAAAAATAACAACGCTTTTTTTATAAAAAACTTAACTCGTACTGCATGAAAAACTAAAATTGGGTAAGAGGCAATATAGCAATATAATGTTCCAAATAGTAGCCAGCAAATTAAATTAGCTGTATTGAAATCTTTACTTTTTTCGAATGCTAACATTGGCAAATATTCTTCTAATTTACATCCTGCATTTTTATTTAACCACATCAAAATAAACATTCCAGCAATAGAAGGAACTAAATAGCGGACTAAATAATTTTCCCACCATCTATTTTCATTCTTTTCACTCATAATTCATTCCTTTTCAAATAAACTCTCAATGTGCCTCTTCCCAATTCATACCCACGCCCACTTCCGCCACCAGCGGCACGTTCAACTTCCCTTCGTCCACTTTCGCCATAATCTGCGGCAGTTTTTCTTTGACTAAATCCAGTTCGGCTTCGGGTACTTCCAGCACCAGTTCGTCATGTACCTGCATAATCAGTTTGCTTTGCAAGAGGTCGTCTGAAAGCCAGCGGGATACGTCTATCATGGCGCGTTTGATGAGGTCGG